>Ga0208430_10088_pt1 | contig 25193 bp, 23 predicted proteins | sample Wag42014_10_12_FD_187329 | JGI IMG/M metagenome (GOLD analysis project Ga0208430, IMG submission 187329) | Deep subsurface shale carbon reservoir microbial communities from Ohio, USA - Utica-2 Time Series 2014_10_12 (SPAdes) (version 2) ...
CATTATCCCGCAGCCACGGCGTCAATCCTGCTTTAGCGGTTTGCAGGTTACAGGGTACCGCTACCACCCCATCTAGTGCGGCCAAATCTTAACAAAAATTATAAAGTTTTTAATGGCGGAGAGGGAGGGATTCGAACCCTCGGTAGGTTTGAGCCTACACCCGCTTTCCAGGCGGGCCCCTTAAGCCAGACTCGGACACCTCTCCGTAAAGTCTCTACTTTGAAAATTTATATATAATTCTATGGATGACAAAATCTAATGGCGGAAGGAGAGGGATTTGAACCCCCGAGACAGTAAAACTGTCTACTTGATTTCGAGTCAAGCGGTTTCAGCCAGACTCACCCATCCTTCCGTAATCTTAACTCACGGAAAAAATCTTTTAAAAGCTGAGCTGATTCTTTTTCCAGTACACCTGCTTCAACTTCTACCTGATGATTAAATCGATTATCATCTAATAGCTGATACAGACTTCTGACAGCTCCTGCTTTGGGATCACTGGCACCGTAAACAAGGCGTTTAATTCGCGACTGTAAAATTGCACCTGCACACATTGGGCAGGGCTCTAAAGTCACATAAAGCTGACAATCTTCTAAGCGCCAGCTAGCCTCATTTTTGGCAGCTTCTCTCAGAGCAATCATTTCGGCATGAGAAGTTGGGTCCTGAGTTTGCTCCCGGAGATTAAACCCACGGCCAACAACCTGATCATTACAGACAACAACTGCACCGATAGGAACTTCAGCTCTTTGATAAGCCTTCCTGGCTTCTGCCAGGGCCATCTGCATATATTTTATATCATCTTCCATAGAATATCTCCTGTTTAAAATGGCGCGCCCGAGAGGATTCGAACCCCTAGCCTACTGATCCGTAGTCAATCGCTCTATCCAGTTGAGCTACGGGCGCACGCTGAAACTTTTCTTAAGCAACAATAAATATTATAACAGCTACTCTTATTATCGTCAAGGAGTTTATGAGAAAAAATTATATTCATTGATCTGACAGCATTTATGAGCTGTTTAAGTTGGTAAGTAAGCTGTCTTGACGACAATAAAAAAGACCATTTTTAAAAAATATTTAGAGTTATTTAAGTAAGATTTCCAGTATTAAAATTTGAAAAGCGTCTGATCTTTTAGGTATCAACACTTCTGATCCTATTATTCCTGCGTGTATTTAGATTACATTATTTGGGTGAAAAAGTCAAGATTTTTTGTTTCTGATTGGATGGGGTTTAAGTAAGTTATTTAGCCTTTATTTTATATTTTCATAAGATTGCTAAAAATTATTCACCTTTGATATCAACTAAATTTTCAATCTCTTTTGTTTTAAATATTTCTGTAATATCACTTATATCACCAATATCTAATTTAAATACCCCAGTCTCATTTCTTAGATCTTCTGGAACATCAAAAGCAATTCTATATTCATGTTGATAACTGTAATTATTAAACTTTTTGAATATACCCATCTCACCGCTATAATTCTTTTTATCAACATACTCGACTAATTTACTGCCTTTTGTCTTAATTCTCTTATTTAACACCTTGTTTTTGTTATTAATAGCTAGTTTAATCCTATTTATAAATTCATCTCCATCTTGAACTGCTAAACAGGCATCACCAAATTTATAAATTCTATCATCTAAAATAAATTGAAAATTGTTGGACTTAATAGTTTTAGAATTAATAGCATACATACAGAAAAGGTTAAAATCTTGAACTTTAGATAATCTTATTTCTACCGGTTTAACGATATCTTCTTTATTAATTATTTGGTCACCTATTGTTATAGTAAGAGAATCTTTCTGTAAAAATCTATGTAAACCCTCATTTTTGTCTCCTCTTGATTTATCTTCCTCTATCCCCCTGAAATAAGAAAGTGGATTCATATATAGTATACCATTCTGGAGTTCCCTAATATGTTTTGTTTTACCAAATTTTAATAATGCAAGAACATAATTGTCCATAAAAGTTATATCCTTTCTCAATAAAATCTTTAATGTTTTATTTTTCAAAATAATATACTAAAGATTTAATTGCAATGTCTTGTACATCTTTCAGTGGATCAGAATTAAAATGGTTTCGATAGTCTATTATTTCTTTCCAATCATTTATATAACTAGAACCACCATGAACTAGATCAGATCGCAATTTATAAATTTTTTTAATTTTATCTTTATCAACTTCATGATTGGTTTTAGTATAAGTATTGAAAACACCTTCACTTATACTCTCTTCAACTCTACTTTTTTCACCAAACAAAGCATCTAGTGAAATAAAATAATGAATAAACTTATCCAACTCAGTTTTTCTAGTTATCCCATACTGAATAAATTGTGCTCCCTTACTTGCTCTATTAAAATTCTCGGATTCAGATTGTTTTTTATACCAATCTTTAACTTCATTTATAACTTCAGAAGTGATTTCTAAATCTATTAATAATGAATGCAAAATAATCCCAATATGTGGATAATTAAACCTTGTATTACTATCAGAAGATATTTGCATTGAATATGTTGTTTCTGATCTGCCAGCATGTTTAAGCACAGAAGAATTTTCAATATATAAGTGAGCCAATAAAACACCAATAAATTTACGCATTAAAATTGAAGCTCTTTTTTGTGAAATATCTTTTGAACCATTAACTTCACAAACCAACCATGATTTCGGAGATTTATTAGAGAAAATATTATCACTGCTATCAAATTGTTTTCCTTTTTTAGGATCCCAAAATTCTAGAGCAGGATACTCATTCACTATCATATCCCAAAATTCTTTATCCTCCGAATTTACTAGAGATAGACCATCAAATTCTAATTTTAGTGATTTTGTTGTTACTCTTGATAAAGGATAAAATATAATCCAATCTTTTAGATTATCAGAAAACTCTTTTGTCATAATATCCCAAACTTTCATGGCAAAATCTTTTTTATCAAGATCATCATTAATATAATCAAATAATTTATCTTTCTGTGATCCTGAAATTAGTTTAACTTTAAACAATTCTTCATTAAAAATAATCCTATCAAAAATTATTTTTACTATTTCTTTAAAATCATTTATATTTCCATTCTTGAATTCTATTTTGTATTGCATACTCATTAGTGCAATTTCTCTACTAATATTCTTTCCAGTTTTAGTGATCCACAATTCCATTGGTATCGGAATAGTATTTAAAGGTGTATTATATTTATAAGATTTTTCTTCTGGCTTTTTCAAATATATATTTTTTGTTAACTCCAATATCTTCCCTAAAATCTTATTTAATTCCATTTTTTTGCTCCTAAATTTATTCGTCTATTATATTAGTGATAACTATCCCTCATATTTATTCAAAATTATTATTAGCTTCTATAACGAAAAGTTCTTCATTGAATTATCCATTACATCCTGATTGATTCCAATGTAATCTAAAGTAATACTGGGAGCAGAATGATTAAACAGTTCCTGCAGCAGGGCCACATCTTTGTACTGCTTATAATGATGATAGCCGAATGTTTTACGCGTAGAGTGACAACCTATATTATCTAAGCCTACAGTGTCTCCTGCTTTATTTAATACCCTGTATGCCTGGCTGCGGGATAATGGTTGATTGGTTCCATTCCTACTCTGAAATAAATATTCATGATCGGACATGTTTTTAATATACCTGTCCAGAGCTTCTCGCAAAACAGAATTGATAAAGAACTTCTTAGTCTTTCCTGTCTTTTGCTCTTTTAGAATGATATGGGTTTTATTCCTCATATCCTGAACTTTTAGCTTTAAGATATCACCAATTCTTAATCCAGTATTAATTCCCAGAACAAAAAGCAAATAATTGCGGTAATTATCTTTTAATAGCTCAGTCTTAATTTCTTCAATTAAACTTTTATCTCTGATTGGATCGACTTTATTCATTAAACCCATCTCCTATCATAAATATAATTTAGATCCATTATACACCATTAAATAGGAAAAGTATATATGATAAAGTTCATTAAGAACTAATTAGTTGCTGATAAATCATCATTAACCCTGTGATGACAAAGAACAAGTAACTTATAACCAATGCGACTTAACATAACTTTTGGAACATACTTGAGAAAGATTTGCCATTACCTCCACAATAATTTTAGAAATCAGTTCAGAACTAACGGCCGGAATTCCGCAACATTCCGGCATTTTTTTCCCCTCCATGGTTTCATCCTGAGGAACATATTCATTTTTTATTTCAATTTTACATTCAATAGCAGCGTCTTTAGCTGCAGGTGTTATAAGCGTGTTAGGTCTCACATAAAGAATTCTCTTACCAGCACCTGCAATGCTCTTAATCTCAGCAACAGAAATTAATGTTTTCACATCTTTACCTCCATGATTAAAAACTGTAATTTAATTTCTCTTACTCGTTCTTAGCCATTTTTTTGTAATCACCAGGAAGAATCATTTCAACATCACTGTGCGGTCTCGGAATAACGTGTACGGAAATAAGTTCACCAACTCTTTGGGCAGCAGCAGCACCTGCGTCTGTAGCAGCTTTAACAGCTCCGACGTCTCCACGTACCATAACAGTTACAAGTCCACCTCCTACATGAACCTTTCCAATCAGATAAACGTTAGCAGCTTTTACCATAGCATCTGCTGCCTCAACAGAACCTACTAAACCTTTAGTTTCTATCATACCTAATGCGTCTGTCATAATAATGAATCCTCCTTAAGATTAATAAATCTCTCCTAAAACCAGTCTGGTTAATATTTAGTTGGGTTTTCAGCAACATCAACTACTGCATGGGCAAATGCATCACAAGCAGCTTTACATGCAGATTGACTTCCTGTCAGTAACGCTCCCCCATAGTTAGTGGGTGATGGAGGCCCAAAGAAAGTTACCATCTTAACATCAGCAGCCTTTAATGCTGCATCCATAGCGTATACTGATTCTATGGGAGGTGCTATTAAATAAGCCAATGGCTCTCCTTCTTTAATATTTGCCAACTCAGACAGATAAGATCCCGTCCTTGAGATGCAATATGCATAATATATAATTGAGTTATTATCATTTGCACTGTAATAGCAAGGACCAGTTTCTGCAAATTCTATTGCAACATTTAGCCCACTTCTTACCTCTGCGGGGTTTGGACCAGAAATAATACCAATAAATTCTCCCGCAATTTGTGTTGTTGCATTAGCTGCACCACCATACATTGAAGTAGCATATACAACTCTTACATCTGCTTTTTTTGTAGCTTCATCTAAAATAGTATAACCAACATCATCACCATCACATGTAATCATACCAATACTCTTGTGGTTATCAGGTAGCTTTAATTCTTTAAGAATATCTATGTCTAAATTAGGAATTAATTTAGCACTAAGTATCTTGGTTCTTAATAAATCACCTTTCATATTTTTACCACCTCTCAAAATCCTTAAGAATACTCTTCATCAAAATTTACTTGTCCTTTTCCGATAACTGTTTATTAACTATTTATTAATTGTTTTTTTATAATTTCAGGTTCAACCCGCTGGCTTTGTTATCCAGCATTTTTTTCAATACCTCTGCAATATAAGCCCCAGCCTCTGTAGCCGGTGTCCCACCCTTATGAATATTTGCAATAACAGTCCTATTTGCTTCTTGCATTCCGATATGAGCTTTGTATGCCATATAACAGCTCATACTTTCGGAAGTTACTAAACCGGGCCTTTCACCTATCAGTAAACACATAACATCTGCTTGTAATGCTTCACTAATAGGTTCCATTGAAGGAACCCTTGCATGCTTTATAAAAAATGGAGTCCCTATTTCAATCCCATATCCTTCTAACCCCTGTACAATAGCAGCCATAGTATCTTTTGCATTAGCCTCTACTGCACTTGAACTCAAACCGTCACCAATGATTATTTGAACTTGAGGCTTTATTTTACATTTACTTTTGATTAATTCTATAGTTTCTGAAGAAAACTTTTTACCATAATCTGGTCTGGTCAAAAACTCGTCTTTATCTTTGCAAAGTGTGGTTACTGAAAACAGCCCCGCTTCTTTTATCCACTTTTCATCTACATAAGTAAATACTGCATCCATTGCTGCTGCATGGTCAGCTCTCACTCGCAATAGTGGTTGAGTTTTATACCTCGGGCCGGCTCTCCATAATCCAATTCTTGCAGGAGTAACTTCTTTCATTTTCATTAAACCCTCAAGATTTTCGGGATTAGGTATAAGAACCTGTTTCTTAATATCAATTTCAGTAATGTCTTCAATATAAGCATCATCTATATTACCAGGCACGTTTTCACATTCTGCATTCGTTTCACATGTTTCACACACTCCGCAATTACATTCGTTACCATTATTTTTATTCACTTCCAATAAAGCTTTTTCAACTACTTCTTTGATTAAACTTTCAGATATCATTGTTCTTCCTCCTTTTATTTTAGAAATACTGATGGATCTCCAGCTTTAGAAGTTAAGTGACCGTCTTCGTCCATAAAACCCATTTCTATCATCCATTGATGAAACTCTTTTGCAGGTTTACGTCCCAGCATCTCTCTCAATGTAGCATTATCATGATAGCTTGTATCCTGGTAACTTAACATTACGTCGTCTCCCATAGGGACACCTATAAAATAATTTGCTCCCGCTAAATTTGTAAGCATTGTAGCGGTTTCCTGATCATTAATATCTAATTTAGCATGATTTGTATAAACACATCCCATTCCCAAAGGCATGCCTAACATTTTGCCACAAAAATGATCCTCCAAAACACCTCTGATCATTTGTTTGCCATCATATGTTACCTCAGGACCTATAAACCCAGTTACTGTATTAATGCTAAACGGAGCATATCTTCGTGCAAAACCATATTTCCTAGCTTCCAATGTTAATTGATCCACTCCGTGATCAGTACCCAATGACATTTCAGCCCCTTGGCCAGTTTCGAAATACCATAAGTTTGGCCCAGCAGCAGTCCCTTTGTGTTTAATTAATTCAGTTGCTTCATCTAAGAGTTCCATACTTATTCCAAATGTTTTATTTGCATCCTCCGTTCCCGCAATACTCTGGAAGAAAAATGATACAGGAGCACCTTCCTCTACTGCTTTCATTTGATTTGAAATATGTGATAATATACATGTGTGAGTTGGTATGTTCCATTTAACCATAAAATCATGCATTCCATGCATTAATCTTTTTGTAACTTCAACAGTATCTTCATTTGGATTTACTCCTATTTGGGCATCACCACATCCAAATGTCAATGCCTCCATTACAGCAAGAAGGATCCCATCAATACTGTCGCTTGGATGATTAGGTTGAATTCTAAACGATAGTGTTCCGGGTCTACCTATTGTGTAATTAGCTTTCGTTTCAACTATTATTTTCCTCGGAGCATAAACTAAATCCATATTTGACATGAGTTTTGCTGCACCTGCTACCATTTCAGGTGTAAGTCCGGCAGCTACCCTTTTTATTTCAACATCGGTGGTTTTGTAATCTAATATCCATTCCCTCAAATATCCGACTGTCCAGTTCTTAATCTCGTTATAAATTGTTTCATTTACCATATCTTCAATTACTCTGGTTACTTCATCTTCTTCATACGGAATTACCTGATTTTTTCGTATGTCTTCCAAAGTCAACTCACTCAAGACAACTTTTGCTGCTACTCTTTCTTTCATTGATTCAGCACCAATGCCTAGCATGGTATCGCCTGATCTTTCTTCATTAGCCTTTGCTAATACTTCCTTTACACTTTTAAACTGATATACTGTTCCTGAAAGTCGTGTTTTTAGTTTCATATTATCTCCCACCTTTTAATTTTTTATTAATTTCATCTAAAAAATTTATTTATTTTGATATTAAAACTATATCCCTCTTTTTTTTAATACTTTAAAAGTTGATTGTTATTGAACTCCTACAAATCTTTCATTCATGAATTGAAAACAAGAGTTTTAATAATGATTGGTACCACTCTACCGTCTGCAACAGGCTTGCCAATATCTATATAATCTTCATTATTCAATTTCACACTATCAATACAGATAACTTTATGTTTTGCGTTTAATAACCGAGAAATAGTCTGCCCTAATACTTTTGCAAAGTCATTCTCAATTACTACAATTATTATCTTGTCATTAACAATTAATTTTTGCATGCCTTTAATTATTTTTTTTGCAATAAACTGAACCATTTTAAAGCTCGGATTTTTCATGCCTTTAAAAGATATTGCCAATTGTTGAACTTCATTTTCCAGCAAGTACCAGCTAATTTTTTGTTCTATTACCTTATCCAGCATTTCATAATTTTCTTCTTGATCATTATCAAATAATTTTAATATTGGTATATTCCTTAAAGGTAGTACCCCCGGACTATATGTTATCGTACTCCCACTTAGCTCTGTAGTATGTATACCTGCCCCAACAACTGTTGCACGAATGGTTTCCTTACCCTTTTTTATTTTATCTTTGCTAATTACACTAAACTTTTTTATACTCATCCCTAGCAAAGGACCTATATCGTTAAATTTAAACACGTCATCGTTGTTATTGTTATATATGTAATCTGCGACCCCTCCGGAAAAAGTAACATAATCTATTTTATAATTCCTTTTAAGGTCATTCCCGACTAACATCTTTTCCAGCACTGGAGAAACAGGTTTAAACCCTAATACTTCATCTAGTATACTTGTTGCTTTTTTCATTAACTTATCCAGCTCACCGGCATCAGCTAACATGCCTTCTTTTAATCTTATTGCTCCTTTTTCGAGCAAATATTTGATCTTTTCAGATATATATATAATTCTATTTGTCTTTTCCTGAAATTTAATTAGCCTTCCGCCAATATTTAAACACGTAGTATCTATCAAATTTCCATCTTTAAATACCGCAATATTAGTAGTACCTCCACCAATATCTAAATTTGCAACAGTTTTCAAATTATCTTTTGATAACTGTTCCGCTCCCGTCCCTTTTCCCGCAATAATTGATTCGAGTACCGGGCCCGCTGTAGCTACAACAAAATCTCCCGCTAAATCACTTAATGAATACACTATCTGACTTGCATTTTCTTTTCTAGCCGTTTCACCTGTAATAATAACTGCACCAGTTCGTACTTTTTTATAATCTACCCCTGCTTTTGCATACTCATTTTCTATTATTTTTTTAATACCATCTGCATCTATCTCTGTATTTGAAATTAACGGTGTGAAATATATATCACTTTTATAAATTATTTCTTTACCGACAATATTTATTCTAGGTATAGACGCTACTGAAGCCCTATTTTCAATATATAATTTACTAAAAACTAATTGGGTAGTAGATGTTCCAATATCTATACCTACACTTAAAATCTGTTCCTTCACTCTAACACCTCCAATACAAAATCCATCCATTCAATTAAGTTGTGATACATATGCATCTATGGCATAATTATGTACAAGCACATTGTCAACGTTTATATACTGTATTATTTAAGAAATGCTGATGGATCTCCAAATTTTTCTGCAAGTTTACCATTTTGAATGAGCCCCATACATTCCATCCAGCATTCAAACTCTTTTGTCGGCCTTAATCGCAAAAGTTTCCTTAAAGATATCGCTTCATGAAATCCTGTACATTGATAATTAAGCATAACATCATCGCCAAAGGGAACACCCATAAAATAATTACAACCTGCAGATGCAAGGAGTACTGCAAGATTTTCCACATCATTCTGATCTGCTTTCATATGATTTGTATAACAACAATCACATCCCATTGGTATACCTGTAAGTTTGCCCATGAAATGATCTTCCAAGCCCGCTCTTATTACCTGCTTACTATCATACAAATATTCAGGTCCTATAAACCCAACTACTGTATTTACCATAAATGGTTCATATCTTTTTGCTAATCCATAACATCTTGCTTCCATAGTAACCTGATCTGTTCCAAAATTTGCTTCTGATGATAACTCCGATCCCTGCCCTGTTTCAAAATACATTACATTAGGTCCGGTAGAAGTACCTTCCCTTAGTGCTAACTCTCTTGCCTCATCAAGCAATTCAACGTTTACTCCAAAGGCTTCATTTCCTTTTTGAGATCCAGCTATGCTTTGAAATATTAAATCACATGGTGCTCCCTTTTTTATTGCTTCCATTTGTGTAGTTATATGTGCCAATACGCACTGTTGCGTCGGAATGTTCCACTGAGTTATAAAATCATTAAATGCGTTTAATACTTTTAATACATTATCTACATCATCTTCTACAGGATTTAATCCAATTAATGCATCACCTGCTCCATAACTCAACCCTTCCATTACAGATATTAGAATACCTTAACAGTTACAAGTCCGCCTCCTATATGAACCTTTCCAATCAGATAAACGTTAGCAGCTTTTACCATAGCATCTGCTGCCTCAACAGAACCTACTAAACCTTTAGTTTCTATCATACCTAATGCGTCTGTCATAATAATGAATCCTCCTTAAGATTAATAAATCTCTCCTAAAACCAGTCTGGTTAATATTTAGTTGGGTTTTCAGCAACATCAACTACTGCATGGGCAAATGCATCACAAGCAGCTTTACATGCAGATTGACTTCCTGTCAGTAACGCTCCCCCATAGTTAGTGGGTGATGGAGGCCCAAAGAAAGTTACCATCTTAACATCAGCAGCCTTTAATGCTGCATCCATAGCGTATACTGATTCTATGGGAGGTGCTATTAAATAAGCCAATGGCTCTCCTTCTTTAATATTTGCCAACTCAGACAGATAAGATCCCGTCCTTGAGATGCAATATGCATAATATATAATTGAGTTATTATCATTTGCACTGTAATAGCAAGGACCAGTTTCTGCAAATTCTATTGCAACATTTAGCCCACTTCTTACCTCTGCGGGGTTTGGACCAGAAATAATACCAATAAATTCTCCCGCAATTTGTGTTGTTGCATTAGCTGCACCACCATACATTGAAGTAGCATATACAACTCTTACATCTGCTTTTTTTGTAGCTTCATCTAAAATAGTATAACCAACATCATCACCATCACATGTAATCATACCAATACTCTTGTGGTTATCAGGTAGCTTTAATTCTTTAAGAATATCTATGTCTAAATTAGGAATTAATTTAGCACTAAGTATCTTGGTTCTTAATAAATCACCTTTCATATTTTTACCACCTCTCAAAATCCTTAAGAATACTCTTCATCAAAATTTACTTGTCCTTTTCCGATAACTGTTTATTAACTATTTATTAATTGTTTTTTTATAATTTCAGGTTCAACCCGCTGGCTTTGTTATCCAGCATTTTTTTCAATACCTCTGCAATATAAGCCCCAGCCTCTGTAGCCGGTGTCCCACCCTTATGAATATTTGCAATAACAGTCCTATTTGCTTCTTGCATTCCGATATGAGCTTTGTATGCCATATAACAGCTCATACTTTCGGAAGTTACTAAACCGGGCCTTTCACCTATCAGTAAACACATAACATCTGCTTGTAATGCTTCACTAATAGGTTCCATTGAAGGAACCCTTGCATGCTTTATAAAAAATGGAGTCCCTATTTCAATCCCATATCCTTCTAACCCCTGTACAATAGCAGCCATAGTATCTTTTGCATTAGCCTCTACTGCACTTGAACTCAAACCGTCACCAATGATTATTTGAACTTGAGGCTTTATTTTACATTTACTTTTGATTAATTCTATAGTTTCTGAAGAAAACTTTTTACCATAATCTGGTCTGGTCAAAAACTCGTCTTTATCTTTGCAAAGTGTGGTTACTGAAAACAGCCCCGCTTCTTTTATCCACTTTTCATCTACATAAGTAAATACTGCATCCATTGCTGCTGCATGGTCAGCTCTCACTCGCAATAGTGGTTGAGTTTTATACCTCGGGCCGGCTCTCCATAATCCAATTCTTGCAGGAGTAACTTCTTTCATTTTCATTAAACCCTCAAGATTTTCGGGATTAGGTATAAGAACCTGTTTCTTAATATCAATTTCAGTAATGTCTTCAATATAAGCATCATCTATATTACCAGGCACGTTTTCACATTCTGCATTCGTTTCACATGTTTCACACACTCCGCAATTACATTCGTTACCATTATTTTTATTCACTTCCAATAAAGCTTTTTCAACTACTTCTTTGATTAAACTTTCAGATATCATTGTTCTTCCTCCTTTTATTTTAGAAATACTGATGGATCTCCAGCTTTAGAAGTTAAGTGACCGTCTTCGTCCATAAAACCCATTTCTATCATCCATTGATGAAACTCTTTTGCAGGTTTACGTCCCAGCATCTCTCTCAATGTAGCATTATCATGATAGCTTGTATCCTGGTAACTTAACATTACGTCGTCTCCCATAGGGACACCTATAAAATAATTTGCTCCCGCTAAATTTGTAAGCATTGTAGCGGTTTCCTGATCATTAATATCTAATTTAGCATGATTTGTATAAACACATCCCATTCCCAAAGGCATGCCTAACATTTTGCCACAAAAATGATCCTCCAAAACACCTCTGATCATTTGTTTGCCATCATATGTTACCTCAGGACCTATAAACCCAGTTACTGTATTAATGCTAAACGGAGCATATCTTCGTGCAAAACCATATTTCCTAGCTTCCAATGTTAATTGATCCACTCCGTGATCAGTACCCAATGACATTTCAGCCCCTTGGCCAGTTTCGAAATACCATAAGTTTGGCCCAGCAGCAGTCCCTTTGTGTTTAATTAATTCAGTTGCTTCATCTAAGAGTTCCATACTTATTCCAAATGTTTTATTTGCATCCTCCGTTCCCGCAATACTCTGGAAGAAAAATGATACAGGAGCACCTTCCTCTACTGCTTTCATTTGATTTGAAATATGTGATAATATACATGTGTGAGTTGGTATGTTCCATTTAACCATAAAATCATGCATTCCATGCATTAATCTTTTTGTAACTTCAACAGTATCTTCATTTGGATTTACTCCTATTTGGGCATCACCACATCCAAATGTCAATGCCTCCATTACAGCAAGAAGGATCCCATCAATACTGTCGCTTGGATGATTAGGTTGAATTCTAAACGATAGTGTTCCGGGTCTACCTATTGTGTAATTAGCTTTCGTTTCAACTATTATTTTCCTCGGAGCATAAACTAAATCCATATTTGACATGAGTTTTGCTGCACCTGCTACCATTTCAGGTGTAAGTCCGGCAGCTACCCTTTTTATTTCAACATCGGTGGTTTTGTAATCTAATATCCATTCCCTCAAATATCCGACTGTCCAGTTCTTAATCTCGTTATAAATTGTTTCATTTACCATATCTTCAATTACTCTGGTTACTTCATCTTCTTCATACGGAATTACCTGATTTTTTCGTATGTCTTCCAAAGTCAACTCACTCAAGACAACTTTTGCTGCTACTCTTTCTTTCATTGATTCAGCACCAATGCCTAGCATGGTATCGCCTGATCTTTCTTCATTAGCCTTTGCTAATACTTCCTTTACACTTTTAAACTGATATACTGTTCCTGAAAGTCGTGTTTTTAGTTTCATATTATCTCCCACCTTTTAATTTTTTATTAATTTCATCTAAAAAATTTATTTATTTTGATATTAAAACTATATCCCTCTTTTTTTTAATACTTTAAAAGTTGATTGTTATTGAACTCCTACAAATCTTTCATTCATGAATTGAAAACAAGAGTTTTAATAATGATTGGTACCACTCTACCGTCTGCAACAGGCTTGCCAATATCTATATAATCTTCATTATTCAATTTCACACTATCAATACAGATAACTTTATGTTTTGCGTTTAATAACCGAGAAATAGTCTGCCCTAATACTTTTGCAAAGTCATTCTCAATTACTACAATTATTATCTTGTCATTAACAATTAATTTTTGCATGCCTTTAATTATTTTTTTTGCAATAAACTGAACCATTTTAAAGCTCGGATTTTTCATGCCTTTAAAAGATATTGCCAATTGTTGAACTTCATTTTCCAGCAAGTACCAGCTAATTTTTTGTTCTATTACCTTATCCAGCATTTCATAATTTTCTTCTTGATCATTATCAAATAATTTTAATATTGGTATATTCCTTAAAGGTAGTACCCCCGGACTATATGTTATCGTACTCCCACTTAGCTCTGTAGTATGTATACCTGCCCCAACAACTGTTGCACGAATGGTTTCCTTACCCTTTTTTATTTTATCTTTGCTAATTACACTAAACTTTTTTATACTCATCCCTAGCAAAGGACCTATATCGTTAAATTTAAACACGTCATCGTTGTTATTGTTATATATGTAATCTGCGACCCCTCCGGAAAAAGTAACATAATCTATTTTATAATTCCTTTTAAGGTCATTCCCGACTAACATCTTTTCCAGCACTGGAGAAACAGGTTTAAACCCTAATACTTCATCTAGTATACTTGTTGCTTTTTTCATTAACTTATCCAGCTCACCGGCATCAGCTAACATGCCTTCTTTTAATCTTATTGCTCCTTTTTCGAGCAAATATTTGATCTTTTCAGATATATATATAATTCTATTTGTCTTTTCCTGAAATTTAATTAGCCTTCCGCCAATATTTAAACACGTAGTATCTATCAAATTTCCATCTTTAAATACCGCAATATTAGTAGTACCTCCACCAATATCTAAATTTGCAACAGTTTTCAAATTATCTTTTGATAACTGTTCCGCTCCCGTCCCTTTTCCCGCAATAATTGATTCGAGTACCGGGCCCGCTGTAGCTACAACAAAATCTCCCGCTAAATCACTTAATGAATACACTATCTGACTTGCATTTTCTTTTCTAGCCGTTTCACCTGTAATAATAACTGCACCAGTTCGTACTTTTTTATAATCTACCCCTGCTTTTGCATACTCATTTTCTATTATTTTTTTAATACCATCTGCATCTATCTCTGTATTTGAAATTAACGGTGTGAAATATATATCACTTTTATAAATTATTTCTTTACCGACAATATTTATTCTAGGTATAGACGCTACTGAAGCCCTATTTTCAATATATAATTTACTAAAAACTAATTGGGTAGTAGATGTTCCAATATCTATACCTACACTTAAAATCTGCTCCTTCACTCTAAAACCTCCAATACAAAATCCAGCTGTTCCACTAAGTTGTGTTCCTACGTTTGTATACTGTATTATTTAAGAAACGCTGATGGGTCTCCAAATTTTTCTGCAAGTTTACCATTTTGAATGAAACCCATACATTCCATCCAGCATTCAAACTCTTTCGTCGGCCTTAATCGCAAAAGTTTCCTTAAAGATATCGCTTCATGAAATCCTGTACATTGATAATTAAGCATAACATCATCCCCAAAGGGAACACCCATAAAATAATTACAACCTGCAGATGCAAGGAGTACTGCAAGATTTTCCACATCATTCTGATCTGCTTTCATATGGTTCGTATAACAGCAATCACAACCCATTGAAACACCTGTAAGTTTTCCCATGAAATGATCTTCCAGACCTGCTCTTATTACCTGCTTACTATCATACAAATATTCAGGTCCTATAAACCCAACTACTGTATTCACCATAAATGGTTCATATCTCTTTGCTAAGCCATAACACCGTGCTTCCATTGTAACTTGGTCTGTACCATAGTGTGCTTCTGATGATAATTCTGACCCCTGTCCTGTTTCAAAATACATTACATTTGGCCCAGTAGAAGTCCCTTCTTTAAGTACTAACTCTCTTGCTTCATCAAGCAATTCAACATTTACTCCAAAAGCTTCATTTCCTTTTTGGGAACCAGCTATACTTTGAAATATTAAATCAGATGGTGCCCCTTTCTTTATTGCTTCCATCTGTGTAGTTACATGTGCCAATACACACTGCTGCGTCGGAATCTTCCACTTGATTATAAAATCATGAAATGCATTTAATATTTTTACTATATTATCTACATCATCTTCTACAGGATTTAATCCAATTAATGCATCACCTGCTCCATAACTCAACCCTTCCATTACAGATATTAGAATACCTTCTATATTATCCGTAGGATGATTTGGCTGAAGTCTTATAGAAAGCGTTCCAGGTAAACCAATGGTAGAGTATTACAGTGGGCACTTATGTTAATCTTGCTGGCTCCATACACAAGATCTAAATTTGACATTAATTTCGCTACTGCTGCTACCATTTCACTGGTTAATCCTCTGCTAACCCTCTTGATATCTTCGCTGTTAGACTTTTCACTCAGTATATATTCTCTGAGTTCACCAACAGTCCAATTTTTAATTTGGTTATATATTTTAACATTAACGGAATCCTGTATAACTCTTGTTACTTCATCATCTTCATATGGTATTATAGGATTATTTCTCAAATCACTTAAAACCATTTCGCTCAAAACTACTTTAGCTGCAATTCGCTCTTTTACAGTTTCCGCAGCTATCCCCGCCAATTTATCTCCTGACTTTTCTTCATTAGCCTTAGCAAGCACTTCTTTCAAAGTTTTAAACTGATAACTTGTTCCAAATAATTTTGTTTTTAGTATCAACGAATTACGCTCCTTTCCTTCCTTAACTTAATGTATTTTAGACTTTTACAAAAATAAAATTCTTAATTATCAGGTTTCACCTCAGACCTGATAGTTAAGGCTTCTTTGCCTATTACAAACACCAATAGTAAATTTCTAGATGTCTGTATATTTATTATTGTTAATTATTATTCTTTACTGTTTAATACTATCATATTTGATATATCTATTAAACTTTTGCCTTTGTTCATACTTATAATCCTTAACTTATCATACGCTTCACTTTCTTTGATATTTTCCTTTTCCATTAAAATACCCTTAGCTTTTTCAATAACCTTTCTATTTTTTAATTGCTCACTTACTGTATTGTACTTTTCTTTAACTTTAACATATTTTTTGTATCTTGTCAATCCAATTTCTAATGCAGGAAACAAGTTTAATTCATTAACAGGTTTAACTAAATATCCTATAACACCCGCATATTTTGCTTTTTCAATAAATTCATTATCACAATATGCTGTTAAAAGTATAACCGGTGCAATATTTTGATTATATAAGTGCCATGCTGAACTGATACCATCCATTATCGGCATTTTTATATCCATTAAAACAATATCTGGTTTTAGTGTCTTACTTATTATTATTGCCTCCCTTCCATTAGAAGCTTCTCCAACAACTCTATGTCCATTCTCTTCCAACAATTCCTTAATATCTAAACGAATAACAGGTTCATCCTCGGCAATAATTACCTTTAAACTTCTCAATCAAGCAACCTCCCTCTTGTATGATTAAGTTAGGTTTTAATTTTTACCTTTAAGCTATCAATCAAAAAAGTCAGAATCTCCTGGATCTCTTCTTCCATTACTTGGAAACGTTTTAGTAAAAGCTTATTGTCATCAGTGCTTTTATAATGTAGCTTTTTTACGCCTTACATAACTGTTTGCCCGCTTGACTCCCATACATATTGGCAGCTACATCGCATATGCGGTTAGATCCTTTCGACTGAGTTTAATAATAAACAATATACTTGATTCAAGTGGGTTTTAACTGCCATATAAATATTAGAAGATGTTATCTAGAAGCTTCGCCGCTTATCCTCTCACTTAAAGAATCAAAAGTATTAGTAGCTGTTAGCTATCGGATAAACCCATGCATTAGATTAGTTATAAAAGTTAATACTTTAGTTATTTGCAGAATGCTAGAATCCTTAATTTTATTGGGTTTCTGCATTAAATACTTTACCAAAGAATTTAGAAATTTCTTCCATCATCTTTGAAAATTGACACTAAATAATCAGTTTGAATAATTGTTTCTCATTTTACATCCCTTCATTTTACAAATGCTAATACCTTAATGGGCGTTTAGATCTAGGCGGCTGGAGGATTTCCGACATGATTATCCCCTGCACCACCCCTTGGGAGCTCAAAGATAACAACTCCGTTAAATTTACCGGTTTTTTATCATTAAATGAAGGTATTGTTTCCTCAGCCATAATTTCAGGAATGACCGGTGGCGGAAAATTTTTCTTTTTTAGGCGATAAGTTTCTCCTCGTGCCGGTACGTTTCTTTCAAAAACCGGTTCTTCTGCCGCCTTTTCCTCCGGAAAAAATTCACCCTCCAGAGCCTCCTTAAGATCTCTTCCTAAATCCTGCAGTTTGGGGAAAGGCCTAAACGGTGGAGAAACTTCCCTTTTGGGTTCAAAAATAGGCCGGGGAATTTCCCGTTCCGGTTCCATCATAGGCTGGGTCGGCGGAACCGGCTGTCGTCTTCTGGCCTCATCCCAGGGTTGACGACCCCGGGGAGGAGTCTTCTTTTTCGCAGCATTGGATAAAATCCAAAACAACACCAACAAGGCAATCCCAAATATATCGATGGTACCCTCACCTCACCCTCGAACAGATTTCAAAATTTCTTTACCTGCAAATTATTCACTTATTTCTTCGTCGGGTCGGTCAATACCGAACCGCCTTCTTTACCCATACCGGAGATACTTTCCCTCATTTTTGTATCCGCTAAGACATTCTGCATATTATAATAATCCATAACGCCCAGCCGGCCGCTGCGGAAAGCTTCCGCCAAAGCTTCGGGGACCTGGGCTTCCGCCTCTACCACCTTCGCCCGCATCTCCTGAACCGAAGCCTTCATTTCCTGTTCCTTGGCCACCGCCATGGCCCGGCGTTCTTCCGCCTTAGCCTGGGCAATCCTCTTATCCGCCTCCGCCTGATCCGTCTGGAGCTGGGCGCCGATGTTTCTCCCCACATCCACGTCGGCAATATCAATGGAAAGAATCTCAAAAGCCGTCCCGGCATCCAAACCTTTGCTCAGCACCGTATGAGATATTCTATCGGGATTTTCCAGTACCTCTTTATGAGATATACTGGAGCCAACCGTAGTCACAATCCCTTCACCCACTCGGGCGATAATGGTCTCTTCCCCGGCGCCCCCGACTAAGCGGTCAATATTGGCCCGTACCGTGACCCTTGCTTTTGCTTTTACCTCAATCCCGTCTTTGGCCACGCCGGCTATGATCGGAGTCTCAATGACTTTAGGATTAACACTCATCTGCACAGCCTCCAAAACGTTACGCCCGGCCAAATCAATAGCGGCCGCCCGTTCAAAAGCCAGGGGAATATTGGCCCGCTCGGCAGCAATTAAGGCATTTACCACCCGGTCCACATTACCGCCGGCTAAATAATGCGCCTCCAGTTTGCCGGTACTCACATTTAACCCGGCTTTTTCCGCTTTCAGCTCTGAAGAGTAAACTTAATTAGATTTCTCTTAAATAGCAAAATATCTCAAAACATATATGTAAAAATTTTCCAATTGCCAAACCTGTTTTTTTAGCCGAAAGAGTAATCCACAAAATTGCCCATTTATTTTTTTAATTGTGGATCACCTCAAAATTGCTTTCCTTCGCATCACATCCTTGCTATAATGATACTGTTAGGTAAACCTTATTTGAATGGGTTTTGCCAACAGTGCTATATCCTCATCTGTTAATGTGCGGGTGCGAATCGCTTCTAACAGGTTTGAGGATATTTCTTTTGCCGCTTTTTTCAGTTCCCTCAATATTTTTGACCCGTTTTCATACAATTGCACCAGTATGTCCGCTATCTGTGTTAGCAGGTAATGATTCTTCATGGCAGTATAATTATGACTATTTGCATGCTCAATATGGTACCGTATGTTTTTTTGATTATTGAACCCCTGGTTTTCTATTTTCCACCGGCTCCGCCCGGCAGCAATAAGCCTTTCTGCGTTTCTTTTTGTTACTTTAATGTTTGTTATAAATAAATACTGTTTACTTTTGCCATCTTCCGTATCTATCTTCGCTTCAATTAGGTTTAGGGTTCTGTTGTTATATGCTATGTCATTTACCCAAAATAGATCCTGTTCTTTACCTTCTTCTATTTCTTTAATTGCATTAAATTCTTCCGCAATGCTTTTTATTCTCCCTTCCTTAAACCGGAAAATATATTTCCAATCATATTGATCGCAACGGCTGAACACAGGTTCGCATGCATAAAGGCTATCTCCTAATATACATATAGGCAGTCTCTTGTACGTTTGCTTTATTTTTTCTGCCAGCCTGTAAAATGCTTTTATCTCACAATCCTGCTTTGTTGCTTCTTCATTTTCATTTTCTATAAATTCCGTTCCTATACTAAAAACCATGTCCCCTACTACTAGCTTTGCTTCAAGTACATGGTGCATATAAATAATTTTTGTTTCCCCTGTTTCCTTATTCGTATATTCTCGCTTTAAACAATGTTCACAGTGCTTCTGGTCAAAGGAATACAGCCCTGTTCCATCAAAAATAACTCCCCAGTACTTCCCCTCTATTCTGTAATCCTCAAAACATCTCTTTTTTAACAATTCTTTTATCATGTATGTTCTGATATTTTCCAGTTCTGATAACTCTAATCCTGTTAAAAAGTCGTTTATTGTATCATAATGAGGCAATTCTTCCAGTACCTCTAGTCCTAATACCTTCCGTATGTTTTCGATACATTCATCTTTATTAAAACTATTACTCATGCTCCGCATTGATTTTAAATCTGCCATGTTTTTCAATAGCATTGTAAATAATATAATTTCCGGGCCGTATGTTATATAACTTTGATTTCTGGGGTCTTTTATATTTTTAAGTCTGTCTGTAAATTCTTTGAAAAAATGCTTCTTGATTTTTATGAACTCGAAAAAATAATTTGTGCCTTTTTCCTGCTCTCTTTTTTCTTTTCTGGTCACCAAGCTTATCTCCCCCAAAATGTACTATTTTTCTACATTTCAATAGTTATATTATCTCATATTTAGCACATTTTGGGGTGTTTTTGTTTATTATTATTCCGAAAAATTTTTACTCTTCAGAGCTGGCACCACTGCGGGAATAGAATGCCAGGGTGCGGTATATCCCCGTTCAATGGTACCTAAAGGATACATGGCCCGGAATTTGAACATCATGTATGCTGTCAGTACATATACCAAAAGGGCCGAGAGAATGGAGAAGGTGATTACCTGATCCAAAAGCCCGGTAAAGCCGAAGGCGATGGATATGGGCAGGAGGAACAGGATAGCCCGGTATCTTTCAGTTTGTGCGGAGCCAGTTTGACTAACTCACAATCTTGACAAAATCTCCATTCTTCAGTGAAGCGGCATTTGCTTCATCCATATCGACATGCATTTCCAACCTGTAATTTTCGTTAACCCGGGCCAAAACTTCACAAAAAACTACGCCGCGGGGACCGTAACACTGCACGTCAACCCGGTCTCCATCTTTCACTCCAAAACCCTCGGCATCTTTGGGATGCATATGAATATGCCGTGCCGCAATAATACACCCCTGGGGAACGGTGACAGATCCTGCCGGACCTACCAGGGTTAATCCCGCGGATCCTTCCAAATCCCCGGAGTCTCTAATGGGTGCTCTTACTCCCAGCTTAAAGCAATCGGAAACGGAGATTTCAACTTGAGTTTGTTTACGCGTAGGCCCCAATATGCGCACGTTTTCTATGACTCCTTTAGGTCCTACTAAGGTTACTTTCTCCTCACAGGCATACTGTCCAGGTTGGGAAAGATCCTTGAATATTGTAAGTTTGGCATCCCGCCCAAACAGAATCTCCAGGTCATGGGCCGAAAGATGGACATGGCGGTTGGAGATGCCAATGGGGATTTTTTTCTCGTCCTCTTCCCGCTGATTTTGCTTACATTTCATTCCTAACTGTTGAGTTAACACTTCTCTGATAATCTGTTCCAATTGTTCTTTATCCAACCGGCTCACCTACCTTTTTCATTGCCGCTGTTTACCGCTTTAATTCAGCAATAACTTTTTTCACTACTTCAGCGATATCATCTGCGGAAATACTGCTTGCCAGGCAATCGGCTTTAGGCCGGGTTTCCACTCTGCTTGTTTCGTACGCCAACCTTTTAATGTTGATTAAATGCATTGGGGTCACGTTATCGGAAGTGCTGCTGCCTGCGATAGTACCACATCCCAGGGTTAAAGACGGGGCTAAGCCGGTTGTATACCCAATTCCCCCAAGGGAAGAAGGAGTGTTTACCAAAATCCGGGACACAGGCTTTCTGATAAATTCCCTGATAATTTCATCATTCTGTGAGTGAATGGCAAAGGTATGGCCGGCACCCATTAGGTTCAAAAGTTCAATAGCAAGGTGGCATGCTTCTTCCCAATCCTTGACCACATAACAGGCTAATACGGTGGTCAGCTTTTCGTAAGACAGAGGGAATCCGGGGCCGTATCCTTCCAGGGGAGCAATGAGAATCCGGGTACCCTCCGGAATGGCAATTCCGGCTTTGTCAGCAATGACTTTAGGTCCTTTGCCTACCAAAGCTGAATTCATTCCGCCCTTAGGGGTCATGACCACACGGCTCACTTTCTCCACTTCTTCTTTAGAAAGGAAGTACGCCCCTTGTGCTTCAAATTCCGCAATCACCTTGTCCTTGATTGGCTCATCAATGAGAACCGAATTTTCAGAAGCACAGATTACTCCGTTATCAAAAGTTTTTCCGGTAATGATGTCAGACACGGCTTTTTTAATATCGGCGCTGCGCTCAATAAAGACCGGAGCATTTCCCGCGCCAACTCCATAGGCCGGTTTTCCGGCGCTGTACGCCGCTTTCACCAGGCCAGGTCCTCCGGTAGCCAAAATTACGGATATGTCATCATGTTTCATCAACTCATCTGTTGCAGCCATGGTTACTTTTGTTAAGCATCCGATAATCCCCTCGGGAGCCCCGGCTTTTACTGCCGCTTCATGCATTACCTGAGCAGCAGCGTTAATGCACCGGCAGGCATTGGGGTGGGGAGCAAAAACAATTCCATTACCTGCTTTAAGGGATACTAAAGCCTTATAAATAGTAGTCGATGTAGGATTGGTGGAAGGAATGATTCCCATCACTACTCCCATGGGAACCCCGGCTTCAATCACCTTGTTTTGGGGATCTTCATGCAGAATCCCCACGGTTTTCATGTCTTTGATATATTCATAAACATTTTTCGCGGCAAAAAGGTTTTTCTTTACTTTGTCTTGAAAAATACCAAATTTGGTTTCGTCAACTGCCATCCGGGCCAGCCATTCAGCATTTGCTGCTGCCGCTTCACTCATGGCGGCTACTATCCGGTCAATCTGCTGCTGCGAGTAGCCGGCCAAAACCCGCTGGGCTTCTTTGGCTTTTCGGGCCAAATCCCTGGCTTCCTGGATGGAACTAAGATCATAGTCCAGCGCCATTTTCATGCTCCTTTCTTAATCCTTCCCGCCTCGTGCCCGAAGAATTTCTCTGATTAACTGTTCTTTATTCGCCCGGGAAATTTCTCGGCCATGTATGGCAATACCCGGAGTTTTCCTGGCCAATCTCCTGAGCTCCCCAACTGTCATTGAGTCCAAATCGGTTGGATCTCCGGTACTTTCTTGACCTCCGGTGGATTCGTTTTCTTCATTTTCTTCTTTCCCTGAGGAGGGTCCCGGGCCAGGTTCCGAATCTTCCTGGCCCAAAATCAATCCTGTTTGTTCCACATCTGCCTGAGAGTCAGAAACTGTTTCCCCATCATCATTTTTGCCTCCCGGTTCGTCACCTTCCGGATCCGGCCGGGGAGGATCATTTTCCGGTTTTACAGATTTCCCTTTGAATACCATCCTGAGGTCAGCTTCCGGCCTGGGGATAACATGTTCACTGATGACAGTACCAATTTTACCGGCAGCGGCACTGCCCGCACTAACACTTGCCTGTACGGCGGCCACATCACCGACAAAAGCAACCATAACTAAACCGCCTTGGACTATTTCATATCCTACCAATTTCACATTAGCGGCTTTCACACCTGCATCCGCTGCTTCGATAGCAGGAACCAAACCCCTTGTTTCAATCATCCCCAGCGCTTGCTGCTTCATCTGCTCAACCCCTTTGTTGGCCGGTCTTATTCAGCCTTAACGTACTTTTTGTAATCATCAGGAAGAATCATTTCTACATCAGCATGGGGCCTGGGAATTACGTGGACGGAGATCAGCTCTCCTACTCTTTGAGCTGCAGCAGCACCTGCATCGGTAGCAGCTTTAACAGCGCCAACATCTCCCCGAACCATAACAGTAACAAGTCCGCCACCTACGTGTACCTTACCGATTAAATAAACGTTAGCCGCTTTTACCATGGCATCTGCTGCTTCAATTGCTCCTACTAAACCTTTGGTTTCGATCATTCCTAATGCACTTGTCATAATAAAAATTCCTCCTTAAATTTTTTAAATGTTATTTTCCGGATAAATCGGCCCAGTTGGCCGGATAGGTAACAAAAAAGAATTTACATTTGTCAGGTGTGGTGAAAGTCACGTCGGTACCTGCAGGAATGTAGAAAACATCTCCGGCATGTCCGGTAAACTTTTTGCCGTTAACAATAAACTCCAGAGTACCTTCCACAACATAATCAATTTCTTCATACCCCAGGTGCCAGTCAAAAGATGACTTTTCCATGGTCATAAAACCGGTGGCCATATTGGGACTTTCTCTTCGGGTAAGGATCTCTTTAATTCCCACTTTATCCTTTGGATTGCCGGTGTCAAAGGTGTCACATGCTACCGTATTTCCTTTAACCAGGCAAAAACCGCTCTTGGGGTCCACTTCCTTTACTATTTCCGGCATACAAAATTGGGGGAGCTTTGCCATTACTTCCATCACAATTCTTGAGATCATCTCCGGGCTGACCGATGAAACGACAGGTTCACTTGCCAAAGTTGTTTCCTCCTTAACCGGCTGACAACAAACTTCCGGTTCCTGGGGAGCCGGACCGTTTTTAATGGTGATTCCCCATTCATTTGCGGCATCTCTGGCCGCAGGTGTGATTATAGTGCCCGGTTCCAAATAAAGAACCTTTTTTCCCGCACCAGCGAGACTCTTAATTTCATTCACCGAAATCAATGTCTTCACTTTTTCACCTCCTTGATAAAATTTTATACAATGCTGGAAATCAAAGAGCCGTGGACACGTGGACACGTGGACACGTAAAACAAGGATCATACATGATTCCATCCATTAGTCAATTGTCAATTGTTCATTGTCAATTGCTTTTAAACAATACTTGGAATCAAATTTTTATGGGGGGAGGGGATTACTACCTGCTGAACAAGCAGTCCTTTATCGGATGCCGTTTTGGCGCCGGCCTCGACAGCCGATTTCACCGCGGCTACATCACCGGTTAAAGT
>Ga0208430_10089_pt1 | contig 24861 bp, 19 predicted proteins | sample Wag42014_10_12_FD_187329 | JGI IMG/M metagenome (GOLD analysis project Ga0208430, IMG submission 187329) | Deep subsurface shale carbon reservoir microbial communities from Ohio, USA - Utica-2 Time Series 2014_10_12 (SPAdes) (version 2) ...
GTTATAGGGTACCAATTTTTTGCCACATATTTCACCTCCTCCCCAGCATTTAAAAAAGCAATTATCATTTATATTAACCTCCTTGTATATTTTTATATTCGAATATTCGAATATAGCAAGTAAAAAAATTATTTTTTGACAAGAAAAATATTTTTCACTTTCTCGATAATGTTTATGATATTTTCATCTGTTAAAGAATAATAAATTATAGTCCCTTCTCTTCTTGTTTTTACCATTTTATTTGCTCTTAATACCATTAAATGCCTTGATACATGAGATTGGTCTAAATTTAGTGCTGCCATCATCTGACATACGCACATTTCTTTTTTGCTTAAAAGCTCTATTATCTTTATTCTTGTAGGATGTGATAATGCTTTAAAGTATTCAGCAGCTTTATTATATACATCAGCTTCCACTTCTTTCACCCTTTCCTATAAATTATATTCGATTTTTCAAATATAGTCAAGTTAATTTTTTGTCAATTTAATCTTTCTGCTACTTTAACTAAATATTCTTTAAAAAACTCTTCTTCATAACTTAAAAGTTGGGTATCGACGTTTTCTATAGTATCCGTATGCCAGTGGTAGTTACCTAGTCTTCCTTTTTCATCTTTTGCAAGAAACGCTATTGCATCAAATCCAGCAGCCATTGCTGGAAGAGCATCTGTAGGAAGGAGCAAATTTTTCATTTTTTGAACTTTTCCGTCACGACCTTTTGCCATCTCCTCTGCTATATCAAGTAACATTTTCCCGGCTCTTTTATAAAATATCATTCCTTCCCCCTCAAGGTATGTAACTTTACCAGTTCCAAGATTATCAAGTATGATGAATTTGGTCTCTTTAGAAAGTTTTTTACGGTATTCCCTTATGAAATTTTTCATTCCTCTTTCCCCTGTCTCTTCACTGCCAGTAAATAAAAATACCATGTCAACATTATCAGGAAACTTGTCTTTATGGTTTATATAGTAATTTGCCAATGCTAAAGTTAAAGCTACCCCTGTGCCATTGTCATTTGCCCCTTGTGTATACCTACCCGTTACTTCACATATAGCCATAAAAATTATATTTGCAAAAACAATAATAAGTCCAATACGCAATATTGCAGAAGCTATAACTAAATTGAAAATATTAAACAAAATTCCAATTGGAATAAGTCCAAATCCTATATATGAAATGTTGTAAATTGCACTTAGTTTGTCGACAATTTTAGGATGAAACATTATACTGCCTCTTTGCGTATCATAATGGGCTGATACAATTATTCTTTTGCTGCGGCTTTCATCAAAACTTGTAAAAACATTTTGGGATAAAAACTTTGGCATTATACTTGTTTCAACTGGCTTACCACTTACTTCTAATAACAAAAGACTTATCGCAAATAAACTGAGTAAAAATGCTGCTATTTCTAAAGGTCCGCCGTACATCAACGAGAAAAAGCCGCAAATAAACAGCAGAACACCCACTTGTAAAGGAAGCATATATAGATTGTCTCTTGTAGTTTTAAAAGTCCATTTCTCAGCTTTATACCCCATCCTCTTCAATTCCTGCAAAATATACTCTGCGGCTTGCCTTTCATTTTTTGTCGCAGAGCCCCTGTGTTCAAACTTAGTCAATTCCTTTAAATAGTCAATGCTCTTCAAATTAAAAGCCCCCTCTCAGTAAAACTATTTATTGCGATACTTATATACGTAACCATCTGCGGAATATATGTACAAGTTCGAACCATCCTCCGTAATAGCAATATCATAAATACCGCTTTTATGATAATAACTATATAAAGTATTTCCTTGTTTATCGTACATAGTTATTTTATTAGCATTGTTTATGGTATTGTCATATTCTTGAGATAAAATTACTATATAATTTCCATCAGGTGTCATAACTGTTTTTTTAACTTTCCAACTAGAAGTTATAGTTTTTGTCATATTAAAATTGTTAAAAAATGTAATATAATATTCTTTATAATCTTTGCTGAAAGATATTAGAACCGATGCTTTCCCATCTTTAGACATTAAAGCTTGTTGTATAACTCCTTTTTTTGTATAGTTTTCACTTAAAAGTGCCTTTTCTCTATTATAAAATCCAATACTACCGTCAAAACCTAAGAGTAAAAACGCTTTTCCATCCTCTGAAGCTGTTATAAAAGGTTCATTGTTTTTCATGTCTTTATTATAAAAAACTTTGCCGTTAAAATCCATCGCTAAAATTCCAGAAGAATTACCATCATCAAAAGAGGCAGTTACTATATCTTTATTTATAGATAAGTCATAAACAAAAGTAGATTTTATTTTTTGCTCCCATACCATATATCCTTTATCATTAAAAAAATCAATAAAAGAGCCATATTCCTCATTTTCAGGCGTTGATACTGCATAGGAAAAATATTCTCCATCAGGAGATACAGAAACGGAAGTTACTTTGTGCCCTTTTATTATGTATTTGTGGGAAATCACCATGCCTGACTTATCATAAACTATCACTTCACTACCTTTTTCATCTTCTATGGCTAAAGCAATTAACTCTCCATTGCGAGATAAATCCAAAAATTTGATAGGTTTACTTGTACCTACCATCCAAAGCTGATTGCCATTTTTTGTAGCCTTTATCAAATTAGTATTTTTAGCTATATAAATATTTTCTAATTCATCTGTAAATATAAAAGCATTTTCTCCTTCAATGTCTTCATTTAATAACCTTTTCCAGACAAACTCAGGATATTTTCCGTTTATAGGGCGAGGTATAATGTCCATTTTCCCATTGCGATAGTCATATACTGATATGGATTTAGAAGACTGTGCCATAATTCTTTTGCCATCTGGAGAAAATTTAAGCATTGCTATAGTATCATAGACTTTGGCAGTCCAAATCATATTTCCACTTTCATCCATGACCCCTATATAATCTTTAGTTTTCGCGTTAGGTATTGTTGTGCCATTTATAGCAAAATAAGTATTATTCCCTTCAAAACGCACATCATTTATAAGTCCGTAATTTACTACAATATAGTCTACAAGCTTTCCACAACTATCATAAATTTTAGAAACTCCATAATTGCCTATAACAAACTTAGTAGCATCTTTATTAGTGTAAAACCTCTCTGCTATCGTTGGGATCTCCGTTTTGTCGCCATTTAATTTTTCTATATAAAGTTTTTTGTCAAAATAACTGGAAAATAAAATTGTATTGCCATCAGCAGATAATAAAGCCGAATTTTTTGTCAGGCCAGAAGTTCCTTCTACCTTTGATGGGCTGAGCGGCATCTTTATTCTTTTTATCATTTTCCCATTTCTATTATACACATAAACGTTATATTGTAGCAAATCACTAGAGGAAAGATAAGGAACATCATTTTCTTTTTCTTGTATCAAATTATTGTTGTTATTTCTATTGCTTAAATCAATAAACAAAAATTTTTCGCTATTATCGCTAAAATTTTCAAGTTTCGGTATTACATGATTTATCTTTTTGACAATTTTATTTTGATTTAACAATATTAATTCGCCATCAGCTGGATAATTATCCTCATAGTATATATTGGAAATAACAACAGCTTCTCCATCAGGAGACACCATAGCATCTAACACATTCTTTTGATAATCAATCTTTTTAGCCTCCACATTATAATTTAAAATTTCAGTTAACTTATCATCATAAAGTACTATTTCCGTTTCTCCTTTTTTAACCACAAATTTATTTAAAGAGGTATTTAATATTCTATAATCTGCTTTTGTCCCCAAAAGTTTTTCTTCAATCATTTTATCTTTGTCATAACTTCTCAAATATATGTTTCCATCTTTATACACTAAAGTAACGATTTCATCTTCTGATATAAATGTGGTATCAAAAAATCTTTCTCCATTACTTTGAATTGTCCACAAAGGCACATTGCCGTCTTGCAAGGCGGCATTTGCAATATTTTTCGGAGGTTTTATAGCTTCCCCTGGGGTTTTTAAATTGTCACACCCTGATAAAAATAACACTAAAACCATCATTAATAAAACAATCTTTTTCAATTTAACTCCTCCAACTATATCTTAATTTAATAATAGCACATTTTATAAAAAAAGCATACTTGAAAGCTATGCTTTCAAGTATGCTTTTTTCTCATGGTATTGGATTTGTTGTGGAAGGAGGGTTATTACTAGGCGGACTAGTTTGAGAATTACCATTGTTAGGAGGCGGATTGGTCGTTTCTCCTCCAGGAGGTTGCTCTGTACCACCGTTATTAGCGGGCGGTGGTTGAGTATTATCCCCTGGAGCATCACCATTATCAGAATTCTGTGGTGGCGGAACAGTATCATCGTATTCTTTTGGAACCACATATTTTCCATCTAGTGCAACTGCATTCTGCGCTGGTGTTCTACCTGGTGGATCTATAAACACAGCATCTTTTACCAAATCAGGAGGAGTTAAATCCGTTGCTAGTTTACCATTTTGAGAATTTATTTTTGCTGTAACATGAACAGTGCAATAAGTTGTGGGTTGAGTACCCTGTGCAAAAATTTCAGTATAGGTTCTGTCACCTCTAGGATCCAAATGACACAAATCTGTAGGAAGTTCTCCTGAATCGCGACATACTGTTACAGAAATAATTCCTGGTGGCCTTACAAAATCTTTATATGGTAAATTTTTGTGTATCTGCATCATCACTGTTTTCCAAAATATTGCTGGATAAGAACCTCCTGTAACTCCTTTACCACCATATATCATTGCTATATTCTCCCCGGTTCCCATCCACACTGAAGCCGAATAATAAGGGGTAAACCCTGCAAACCAGGCATCATAATAGTTTTCATTTGTACCAGTTTTCCCTGCAACAGGCATATTAGGAAGTCTTGCATTCGTACCCGTCCCTCCAGGTTTTACAACCTCCTGCATCATATTTGTTAATATATAAGCATTTTGCGGACTTAAAACTATATGCTGGGAAGGTTTATTTTCTAAAATTACATTCCCTTCTGAGTCAGTAACCTTTGTAAATGTAATAGGAGATGTGTAAACTCCTCCATTTGCAATCGCTCCATAAGCAGCGGCCATTTGAAGTGGGGTAACTTCTCCACCTGCTCCAAGGGAAAGGGCAGCTGGTGATTTTTCAATTCTTTCCGTTATGTCAAGCCCAAATTTTTTGCCATATTCTGCAGCAGTATTAAGCCCTATCATCTCGACAACTATCCTTACAGCAGGTATATTTTGGGATACTTTTAAAGCTTCTCTGAAGGTCATAAGACCTTTATAAGTATTTCTACTATAATTGTGAGGCTCCCAATTCCACTGTTTGTAATAAACAGGAACATCATCAACAACTGTAGCAGCTGTATAGCCTTTCTCCAATGCTGGTCCATAAACTGTAATAGGCTTTATTGAAGAACCAGGTGGTCTGCCACCTGTAGTTGCATAATTGAAAACTCTTACTTTGCCCTGAGTTTCGTCAGTTTCTCTTCTCCCAACTATACCCTTAACTTCTCCTGTTCTCCAATCCATTACTACCATGGCACCTTGAACTATTCGAATGTTGCCTTCTTTATCTTTTAAATCAGCCGGAAAAAGTTTTGAGTTTTTGAAAGCTTCCTCCATAATATTTTGGATATTTACATCCATTGTCGTGTAAATTCTAAGACCACCATTGAATATTTTGTTCATAGCCTCTTCATACGATATGTTTAATTTTTGTGAAAGAGCATTAGCCACATCCTCTTTTACTTGATCTATGAAATATTTATGTTTATCGCTGACAACAGAATAATGTATATCAAACTCCAACTTTTCATTAATAGCCTCATCGTATTGTTCTTGTGTAATGTACCCTTGTTTAAGCATTTCTTTTAAAACAAGACGCTGCCTCTCTATTGCAGCTTCTTTGTTAGCTGCAGGCGAATACAAGGAAGGGTTCTTAGTTATACCAGCAATTAAAGCACTTTCTGCTAAATCTAACTCATTAACATGTTTGTTGAAATAAGCTCTTGCAGCTGCTTCCACTCCATATGCATTTACATTAGGTCCTCCAAGGTATATTGTGTTGAGATAAGCCTCTAGTATTTGTTCTTTTGAATATTTCTGTTCCAGTCTCCAAGCAAGAATCGCTTCTTTAATTTTTCTTGAAAGGGTTTTTTCACTGGAAAGCATGGTATTTTTTACAAGCTGTTGAGTTATAGTACTTGCACCTTCAACAGGTTTACCTCCCGCTTTAATATTTGCAATAAGAGCTCCAATGATTCTTTTTGGATCAATTCCTAAGTTATTTTGATAAAATCTTTGGTCCTCAATAGCAACGAAAGCATTTTGTAAATCTTTAGGTATTTGGTCTAATGGAACCCATATCCTATTACTTGCCCCAAACAAAGTTGCTACTTCTTCTCCGTTATCTGCATAAACAATAGAAGATTGGGCTTGCTTTGTTAAAGCTTCCTCAGATATCTCGGGAGTATCTTTAATTATTGTCCATACTTTAGCTCCAATAACCCCAGCAGCTGCAAATATTAGAATTATAAAAGTATATATGACAAATTTTATTATGTTTTTTGCCACGCTTTTCTTTTTAGTTTTATCCTTCTGTTTTCTCCTTTCACTTCGCTTTAAATTTGCGTTATTATCCATATTAAATCCCCCATATTAAAGTACTCTTCTGAAAGCATATAATGATTAATATAAATTATATCATAAATTCAGGCCATTTTTATGTCCAATTTGTAACAAATCATTAAAAATCCCATCAAAAAAGTCAGCCACTAATGACTGACTTTTTAAAAGCTTATTTTGCTAATTTATATATATTGATGACATCTTCCTTTCCTAACTTTATAAAATTACCAATTTTTTTGTTGCCGTTGTCTGTGCACTTATTTGCCATCTCTTCAAATCTGTCATCAGAAATGCCTGATTCTTTGAGCGTAACAGGAAGACCAATCGCTTTAAAAAATTCTGTCATTCGTCTTATACCTTCTAATGCTATGTCTTCGAGGTTTTCATAAGCTAAATTCACATCCCATACTCTTACAGCAAATTGTACAAAGCGATTTATATCATGCTTGTATACGTACTTCATCCAGGCTGGAAAGATAATTGCAAGTCCTGCTCCATGGGCAATATCGTAAATAGCACTTAATTCATGTTCAATTTTATGGGAAGCCCAATCTCCTATCCTTCCTGTGCTTAGTAAATCATTGTGTGCAATGGTACCTGCCCACATAATTTCTGCCCTTGCATTATAATTTGTTGGGTCTTTTAGCACAATACGCACATTATTTATAACAGTTTTTAAAGTAGCCTCACAAAACCTATCAGTCAAATCAACACCTTTGACATTTGTAAAATATCTTTCCATGACGTGTGCCATAATATCTGCAACACCACAGGCCGTTTGATAATTTGGCAATGTATATGTAAGCTCTGGATTCATAATCGCAAACTTAGGTCTTATCAAGTCATGATGAAAACCTATTTTAAACCATCCGTTTTCATTTGTAATAACTGTAGCATCACTCGCTTCACTTCCTGTTGCAGGAATAGTTAAAATTACACCTACAGGTAAGGCCCTCTCAAGCTTCGCTCTTCCTACAAAAAAGTCCCACACGTTGCCATCATAAGGCACACCCATTGCAATAGCCTTTGCAGTGTCAATAACACTTCCTCCACCAACAGCTAAGATAAAATCGATATTGTTTTCTCGACATAGTTTTATTCCTTCCTGCACAAGACTAAGCCTTGGATTAGGCTTTACCCCTGATAGCTCTATAAACTCAATCTCAGCCTCTTTTAAAGAATTTACAACTTTATCATATAAGCCAGATTTTTTTATGCTTCCTCCACCATAACAAAACAACACTTTACTGCTATAATTTTTTACTTCACTTCCAACCTGATGTTCTGTTCCCTTACCAAAAATAATTTTTGTAGGGCTTGAAAAAACAAAGTTTTCCATAAAATCACTCCTCAATGTTTTTATTATTCTAATTTAATTATAATCTATTGAAGATCAATTTCAAAAAATTTATATCTTTTATTATCCATATTGTATAAAAATTCCTTCCCTTATCATTTACAAATTTACAAAATTAAAAGTCCTTGAACGTAAAGAAAAACGTCCAAGAACTTCATCATCTGTGAAACCTTCTGTTTCTAAAAAAATTAACCAACATAGCTTGCTCATTTTTAAAGCATTAAATCTCATAAATGTTTTACTCTTTTTTTATACTTTTCAATTAATTTTAAATTATGTTCATCTGCCCCTTCTATATTACCGCTCAAAAATACAGGAGGAACTAAATTCTTTTTTATCATAATAGAAACTATTTCAGCCTCTATCATATTTAATATAATGGTATTAAGTACAGTAGAAAGAGGAGAAAATGAAATTTCCAGAGTATCTTTTTTAATTTTTAACACTGCATCACCATAGTGCCCACAATTATCTATAACAATGTCTGTAATATCTTCAAGAAACTTGCCAGAAGAATGTCTAGAAAATGTTTTTTGTTTATATTCTTTTGAGGTTATCGCCACAACTTTTAACCCTCTACGCTTAGCTTCAATTGCTGCTTCAATTGGTGCTCCATTTCTGCCAGAATGAGAAACAATAATAATGCATTCTCCTTGTCGTAAATCATATCTGTCAAAAATCAATTTTATTATGTCTTCATTCCTCTCATAATAAGAACTTTTTAGTGCTCCTTCATGAAGCATTAATTCTGAAGGCAAAATAGGATTTACACAAGCAAGACCTCCTGCACGATAAAACAATTCTTCTGCGGCCATATGAGAATGGCCGCAGCCAAATACATGAAAAACACTGTCTTCTTCTTTTAGAAGAGAATTAGCTATTAACATTGCTGCCTCTTGTATATTTTTAATCTGAGTTGCTTTTATCTTTTCTACGCTTTTATAAACTTCATCAATATACTCTAATAACAATTTTTTATAGCCCCCTTAATTTTGTGCTTCTTTCACTTTATCTAATCCTTCAAGAAGTTTTTCTCTTAATTTTTCTTTATCAAAAAAATCATCAATAGCTATTACTACTTTTGCTATATTTTCCATTTTGTCTTTGTGAAACGTTTGAACAACAACTATATCAGCGTTAGTACTTTTTATACTCCCTATATCAGTATTTTCTACTTGCGCATTTATATCTAATTCTTTTAAAAGGTCTTCTATCATCATCTTAAGTATAAGACTGCTTCCCATACCTACACCGCATGCTGTTACAATTCTTATTCTGTCTTTCATCAACAAAACCTCCTAGGCTAAAATACCAACTTTATAAGTTTACCAATTCCTATTATTAGCCACATTATGATATACCAGTCAGGATCTGCAAGAACAGCAAGTTCAGGAGCAGTATTACTTAACATAGGCCAAGTCAGTGCTTGACCAAAAGCCAAAAATAAACCATTTATTGCTCCTCCAAATACAGCACCTTTCCATCCCCCAACTGCATTTCCAAATACTGCAGCACCAGCAGCAGGAAAGAAAAGCATTATCATTGAAGGAACTATTGTCGCAAATCCAGTTAACCCGAATATTATCATAAAGAGCAAAAATACTAGTGTTGAGCTAATAAAACCAATAAGAACTGCAGTAGGTGCATATGGAAATACTACTGGTACATCTAAAGCGGGTTTTGCACCAGGAATAAGTTTCTGCGATATTCCTCTAAAAGCAGGAACAATCTCGGCAAGAAAGAGTCTTACTCCATATAATAGAATAGTTATACCTGCGGCAAACTTAAATCCTTGAATTATTGCCCAAATAACAAAATTTAGATCTCCTGCTTGTTTTAATACAACTTCTCTTTCTGCAAAGAAACTAGCAACAAGCATTATTATCGTTATAATAAAAGCAGTTCCAACAGTAATATCTTTCATAAATTCAATTTTCTTTGGAATGTTCACTTTCTCAGTACTTTCTTCTGGTCTTCCAAATAAATGTCCAAAACATCCTGCTAAATAAGCAGCAATGGAAGAAGTATGGCCATAACCAATTTCATCACTATTTGTAACTTTCCTCATATATTTATGGAGATAAACAGGCTGAAAAGTCCAATAAAGTGCTATTAAAAACGCTCCTGTTAGTATTAAAGTACCTTGATTAATATTGGGAAATACTTCTAATAAACTTGCTGTAATAACAAGAGAAATCCACCACATTAAGTGTCCTGTTAAATATACAAATTTTGTATTAAATAGTTTTACAATAATGAGATGAATTAAAAAGCCAAGAGCCATTATTGAAACTGCAATACTTCCGAAGTTATTCGTAAAGTTTTGTAAAGTATTCTTAGCAACTGGGGCAGAAATATGAAATGCTGATGAAACTATCGTTTGAAAAGAAACAAGACCTGCTATAAAAACATCTGTCCCCGCTAGCATAATTAGTATACCTACCATTGCTTTTATAGTACCTGAAATTGTGTCTTGAAAAGATTTTTTCTGTAAAAGTAAACCAATCAATGTAACAAGACCTATTAAAACAGATACCTGATTAAACAAATTTTTAACCAAAAAATCAATTAATGCCATCAAATTCCCTCCTCTAAAAATAAACTATCTTTTATTTGTTTTCACATAGTAAATACCATTATCAAACACACAAACTCCATTTGACAAAATATCTACTTAATCAAATTTACCACTTCTTCAACGTCATTTGCCTCACATATTGTTTTTACCGTATTTTCATCTCCCAAAAGTTCTACCAGTTCAGACAATGCTTTAAGATGTGAAGAATGGTCGATTGCACAAAGGGAAACTACAATTTTTACTGGATCGTTTTCTTTATTGCCAAAGTTGACAGGATTTTTTAGTGTAATTAAGCTCATGCCTATTTTTTTAGCACCTGCTTCTGGCCTTGCGTGGGGCATCGCTATTCCTGGCGCAATAACAATGTAAGGGCCTATCTCTTTTACAGTGTTTATCATTGCATCAATATACCTCGGTTCAATTGCCCCGCTTTTCTCTAATAACTCACCTCCTATCCTCACTGCTTCCTCCCAATCTTTTGCCTCAACATTTAGTTTTATAGTATCCTTAGTCAAAAGGTCTTTTAACACTGGTTGTACAACTCCTCTCGTATTTTCATATGATGCTACATTTAAAAATTTTGATAAATCTTCTATTAACTTTTCACGATTGCCTATCACACAATGCTTTTCTATTATTTTTATTAAATCATTAATAACTGTCCCTTGCAGCTTAGGTTTAATAACAAGGTCTTTTAATAATTCTATGTCTTTCTCTGTAAGAAGCGGATTTACTTCAATGGTTTTAATACCTTCATAAGGAATTGGAACAGTAGATACTATTAGATCTATATCTTTTTCTTTCAATCTTTCTTTTACCTGATGGTATGCGACAGCATCTACTATATTCACATCAAAAACTGATTGTAATCTCGAAGAAAGAAGTTTCGCCGTACCTATTCCTGTACCACATACAACGAGGATATTAGGCTTAGGTGCTTTAGTAACTTTTAATCTTTCAATTGCAGCACCAAAATGTATTGTAAAATAACCTATTTCTTCGTCGTTTAATGCTTTGCCTGTATAATCTTCTAAAGGTTTTAAACTTTCTTTGACTATTTCAAACAATTCTTTATAATTTGCTTTAATCTCATCTAAAATGGGATTTTTTAATTTAAGTCCGTGTTTTAACCGGTATACTGTAGGCCTTAAATGGTCTAAAAGCCCTTCAAAAAGCTGTCTATCTCCTGATAAATCTTGGTGTATTTTGTTGGTGACATTTGTAATAATTTTTTCCGTCAATAACTGGTATTCAACCCAGTTTTCATTAGGATAAGGACGTGTTTTTGAGACATTACTTCCAAGAAGATGAACAGTAATATATCCGATTTCATCAAGAGGAATAGAAACTTTAAAATGGTCCTCCAACATTTTTGCAATATTTGATGCAACAGCAAATTCCTTTGTAATTTCCAAAGCTTTTAATTCTTCTTTTGGCATAATTATGTCTTTCCCTAGTTGAATCCTTTTAATCGCTATTGCTATGTGTATTACAAGGCCAGAAAATGCCGCATCCGAAAAAACAGTTTCCAGTTCTCTTTCTGCTATTTGTATGCATTCTTCGATATAAGGTATGTCTATATCTTCAAATAGCTTGGTAATTTGTTTATCAATTCCTACACTAGAACGAGTATAAATCGGAGATTTTACAATATCCAGCGCCTTATCAACGTCAATTGCCTCTGTTAGAAGTTCTATAGCAGCTCTTCGTAATCGTTTTTCATCCCCCACAACTTTGATTCCATATTTCGGTGCAGACTTTAACTGAAGTCCATGACGTGTAAGCCACTCTCTTACATCTTTTAAATCTTTTATAATGGTACTTCTTGACACCATCAATTTATCTGCAATGCTATTGATAGTGATGTAGTCTTTTTGCTGTATAAGTTCACTTAATATGATATTTACTCTTTCTTTTTGAGATAAGTTGTAATAATAAATATTGAGATTATCAAGAAGAGATAAAACTTTATTTCTGTATTCCAATAGTTCAGAAAATTCCACACCCACATTCGGTTTGCGTATCAATTGTGGCAAATTGTTGTACTTTAAAAACTCATCGATTGTATCAAGGTCGTATCTTATAGTTCTACTGCTTACATTGAATATTTTTGCAAGGTCAGAAATTTTAATAGGCGCATTAGAATTAATAAGTCTGATAAGGATTTGAGTACATCTTTCATTGAGTGTGATAATTATCACCTCTTTCATTTTAAATTATATTCTATTTATATTATTATGAAAAGCTTAACATTTTGCAATATAAATGTGGCAAAAATAAACTAAATAAATGGCATAAAATAAACTGCGGAAGGTAAGCTATTCACCTTCCGCAGTTTATTTTTAAAACTTTGACATAAATTCTTTCATTCTTTTTACTGCTTCTTCTAAGTTTTCCATAGAGGTTGCATAAGCCATGCGAACATATCCTTCACCATTTTCTCCAAAGGCATTTCCCGGCACAACTGCAACTTTTGCTTCGTAAAGGAGTCTCTTAGCAAATTCCATTGAGGTAAGGCCTGTCTTTTTTATTGAAGGGAATATGTAAAAAGCACCCTTTGGCTCAAAACAATCGAGTCCCATTTCTCTCACACTTTGAAGCAAATACTTTCTTCTTTTGTCGTACTCTTCTCTCATCATTAAAATATCTCCGTCCCCATTTTTTATAGCCTCTATACCCGCATACTGACACATCGTTGCTGCTGCTGTTACGCCGTATTGGTGTATTTTTGTCATATGTTTTACAAAATATTCCGGTGCAGCTATATATCCCAGACGCCATCCTGTCATCGCATATGACTTCGAGAAACCATTTATAGTAACTGTTCTTTCCCACATGTCTGGCAAAGATGCAAAACTTACATGTTCAAAACCACTGTATACTAGCTCAGAATAAATTTCATCAGTAACTACAATGAGGTCATACTTTTTGACCACTTCAGCTATCTTTTCCATCGCCTCTTTTGGCATTACTGCCCCAGTTGGATTATTAGGATAGGGTAAAATTAAGACTTTTGATCTGTCCGTAATGTACTTCTCTAAAACATCTGCCCTTAATACAAAATCATCCTCTTCATATGTTGGGACAAAAACGGATTTAGCACCTGCAAGAATTGTACAAGGATGGTATGCCACAAATGAAGGTTCTGGAATTAATACTTCGTCTCCTTCTTCTACCAAAGTATTTAAAGCAACGTATATAGCTTCAGTAGCCCCAATTGTAACTAAAATTTCTGTTTCCGGATTGTAAGAAAGGTTATACCTTCTATTAAGATAATTCGAAATTTCTTGCCTCAATTCAATAAGTCCAGGATTTACAGTGTACCCTGTTTTACCTTCATCGAGGGCTTTTTTCGCTGCTTCTCTTATATGCGCTGGCGTTACAAAATCCGGCTCTCCAATAGCAAGGGATATTGCTCCCGGCACCTCTCGCGCCATGTTAAAGAAATATCTTATGGTAGATATTTCTATAGATTTTGCTCTTTTTGCCACCTTGTCTTCAAAGTTCATCTCTAATCCTCCTAAAACAATAGTTTTATTATTATAGTTCTACAAAAATCTTAAAAATCCTCTATAATCAAAAGCACTCCACCGCAAAAAGGTGGAGTGCTTTTGACTATTATTCAACAATCACATCTGACAAAACTAATTTTACTGGATTTGCTAAAGAATCTCCTACTGGGCAGGTATTTTCTATAAACTTTGCAAATTCTTCTACTTTTTCTTTTGGGGCATCTGTCTTTATGTGCATTTTAAATCTTATTTCTTGAAAACCTGGTCTTACACCAGCTTTTCCCATAAATCCGTCTGTATCAAGGTCTCCTTCTAATTCTACCCAAAAACCTTGTAGATTTATGCCTTTCGCCTGTGCAAAAGCTGCCGCTACAATCGTCTGGCATGACCCTAAAGCGCAAAGTAAAGCCTCAACAGGATTCATCCCTTTATTCGTGCCGCCTAGCTCTTTAGGTTCATCTAAGATTATTTTAAAGCCTCTTACCTCGCTTTCAACTGCTAATCCCTCTGGCAATTTCCTTGAAACTGCTTTAAATGTTTCAATTGCCATTTTAAACTCCTCCTTTTATTTTTCAAAGTTTATGTATTTCGAAAGCCCTTTAAGAGCTTCGAAAGCACTATAGATAAATAACGTTAAAATTATACTTTGTGTACAGACTCCCCGAAAATATCCTTAACAGCTTCCATAATAGTTTCGCTTCGGGTAGGATGGGCATAAACCGCTTTCTTCAAAGCTTCTGCATCCACACCTTCTTGGCAGGCTGTTGAAAGTATGTGGATAAGTTCAGAAGCTCCACTACCTACCACCCACACACCGACTACTTCTCCTTTTTCGTTTGAAATTACTTTTGCAAAACCTTCCGTTTCTCCATATGTCTTTGCTCTCCCATTGTGTTCAAAATTAAATCTTCCCACTTTTATATCTTTAAATTTCTTTCTCGCCTCTTCTTCGGTATAGCCAAAATACCCAATCTCTGGTTCTGTAAATACTGCTGCAGGTATTTTCATATAGTCTAATGTATTTGATTCACCAAAAATGTTGTCAACTGCTACCTCCCCTTGTGCAGAAGCCACATGGGCTAACATCATTTTGCCTGTAACATCACCTACTGCATAAACCCCTTCTACATTTGTCCTCATGTACTCATCAACTTTAATAGCTTTCCCTTCAAAATCTAATAGTTCTACAATTGGACCAATATCTGTATTTAACTTCCTCCCTATAGACACAAACACTTTATCTGCGTATATGCGTTTTATATTTTCACCATTTTTAACTGTTACTATACTTCCGCCATTTTCTTCTTCATCTATTCTCTCAACCGTTGAAGAAGTATATATCTTGATTCCTCTTTTTTGAGCTATTGCCCTAATAAAAGAACTTACTTCTTTATCAAGGATGGGCAGAATGTCAGGCATCATCTCAACAACAGACACTTTCACTCCAAATTGGTTCATTATAAAGGCGAATTCCATGCCTATTACTCCGCCACCTATAATACATAAGCTTTGAGGCAAAGAGGTAATTTCAAGAATAACATCGCTATTCATGACATTTTTGGAGTTAATGCCTTCGATAGGAAGTTCAGCAGGTGATGACCCCGTTGCAATGATAATATTTTTCGCTTTAATTTTGTTTTCTCCAAAGAGCACATTCTTTTCCTTGTCAACTTTTGCTTCAGCGTAAAACAAATCCACTCCATTGGCTTTAAGTAAAGCATTTATGCCTTCAACAAGCTCTCCTACAATACCATCTTTTCTCTTTACAACTTGAGTATAATCAAAAGAGTTTACTTTTACATCAAATCCAAATTCTCCAGCTCGTTTTAAAATGTCATACACTTCGGCAATTCTTGCATAAGCTTTTGTTGGTATACATCCTCTATTTAAACAGGTGCCACCTAATTTATCCTTCTCAAACAAAGCCACTTTTGCACCTTTTTTAGCAGCTTTAATAGCAGCCACATATCCTCCAGGACCTGCCCCTATGACAGCTAAATCATATTCTTTGTATTCATATTTAATTTCCTTTTGGGTGACAGAAGGCTTTACTTCTTCAGACTGTGTAACTATTGCAATAACATCTCCCGGCTCCACTGTACTCCCAGGATGGCAAACAATTTTTGAAATAATGCCTTCATAGTCACTGTATACTTCAAAATTTACTTTATTTACTGCTATATCACACAAACAAGCCCCTTTTTCTACGTATTGTCCTTCTTCCACGTACCATTTTGTAATTCGTCCACTTTTCATCGTATCTGAGAAAGCAGGTACTTTTATTTCTATGTCCATCTATATATACCTCCAATTCTTTCTATTTCGTCAATCAAACAAATTGTATCTTCTGTATAAGCCTCCCATTGGGGAGGGGGTAATTTCGATAAAATAAAACGATAATTATTTAACAATTTCTTCTATATATATCTTATCACTTTTTAGTTAAAAATTCAACAATCTAAAGGTATTTTTTATCAAAACATCACTTCTATTAAATTGTCAACAGTTATGTTGGCCAAATAATCGTTTATATCAATATTTGAAAGTACTTTTTTTATTTCCTCTTCTGAATGCTTTACTCCTTTCAAAAGGTTTTCTACCTCTGAAACATCGTATTTTCCAAAAAAGTCCCCGCAAATTTTTACATTTTTTATTATTCCCTTTTCTACATTTAAATTTACCTCAACGGTACCACCAGCAAATTTTTTCTCATTTTTAAATTTGTAATCTGGCGATGTTCCAAAATTCCATTCCCACGTGCTATACTTTTCCCTAACCAATTTCTCTATTTTTTTTATGTCTTCTTGCGTAAATTCATACATTTCACTTCCACCGGTTTGTTCTCTAATGTGATTCATAATGAGGTCTATAAACTGTTCTATTGTAATAGGCTCTTTTAGATGCTCACTTATGTTTGTAACTCTTTTAGACACAGATTTCACACCTTTGTCTTCAAATTTTACAGGTCGCACTTTCAGTGCCGCTGACAAATCCGTAATGCTAGAAGAAAACAAAAGTGTTCCATGGTGTAATATTCTATTTTTGTAATAATACTGCGCATTTCCCGAAATTTTTTTACCGTCAATTGTTATGTCATTTCTCCCAGAAAACTCAGCATTGATAGAAAGTTTTCTAAGCACGTCTATGATTGGCTGTGTAAATCTTTTAAAATCGCTGAAACTACTGACATCCTCATTGACTATAAAAGTAAAATTCAAATTGCCGAGGTCGTGAAAAACCGCTCCCCCTCCTGATAATCTTCTGACAACTGGAATTTTATGTTGTCTTACATAATCCAAATTTATTTCTGCCAGCGTGTTCTGGTTTTTGCCTATTATAATACTGGGTTCATTCCTCCACAGCATGAAGCATTCTTCTTGGAATTTTTTTAAAATATATTCTTCGGCAGCTAAATTAAAATAGGGATTTGTGTTTTTATTGTAAATATATAACATACCCACCTCTCCTCGTTTTAGGTTAACGATTATTGACTATTTGATGGAATATAATATAATAAAAATATAGCATATTTTAAAAAAATTGAATACTGTTTCTAGATGAAGATAGCGAGAGATATCTTTGTAAAAAGATAGCCGAAGGGGAAATATAAAGGCCCGCCAAGCCTTTATAGAAGCTCTCAGGCAAAAGTATCGCTATCGGATAGACCTCTGGAAAGCTCGGAAGAGCACCGAAGGAGCAATACTTTAAGTAGAAGCTCTCAGGTTAAAAAACAGAGGAGTTGTGATGGCATATTCTCTTGTTGTGCTCATCATAACTCCTCTTTTAAATTTTATGAAAGGGTGTGGTATGTTTGGATAACCTCAAAAAAACACCTCTTTTTGACCTTTACAAAAAATATAATGGAAAAATCATTGACTTTGCAGGATGGGCTCTCCCTGTTCAGTTTGAAAGTATAATCTCTGAACACGAAGCAGTGAGAAATGCTGCAGGACTCTTTGATGTTTCTCACATGGGAGAAATAACTGTAAAAGGAAGAGAAGCTTTTAACTTTTTACAAAATCTCATAACAAATGATTTGTCAAAACTAAAAGACAACCAAGTCTTTTATACTTTCATGTGCAATTACAATGGCGGCGTTGTAGATGACTTATTAGTCTACAAATATTCTGATGAACACTTCTTACTTGTTGTAAATGCGGCTAATATAGAAAAAGATTATAAATGGATGAAGGATAACAAAGGAGTATATGAGGTAGAGATAAATAACATTTCAGATGAAATTTCAGAGCTTGCAGTACAAGGTCCAAAAGCAGAAGAAATACTTCAAAAACTTACATATACTGATCTTTCAGAAATTAAATTTTTCTACTTTAAAGACAATGTAAAAATAGCTGGAATTGAATGCCTGGTATCAAGAACAGGATATACGGGTGAAGATGGCTTTGAAATTTACATGCCTAATAAATACGCAGTAGAATTGTGGGAAAAAATAATTGAAGTTGGAAAAGAATATGGACTTAAACCGGCAGGATTAGGTGCAAGAGATACTTTGAGATTTGAAGCAGGTTTACCTCTATACGGAAATGAACTTTCAGAAGAAATAACTCCTTTAGAAGCAGGTTTTGAGTTTTTCGTCAAATTTGACAAGGGCAATTTTATCGGAAAAGATGCTCTACTAAAACAAAAAGAAGAAGGGCTTAAGCGTAAAATCGTGGGATTTGAAATGATAGACAATGGAATTCCAAGACATGGTTATGAAGTTCGTGCTGATAATCAAAAAATTGGTTATGTAACAACAGGGTATTTCTCTCCTACACTAAAGAAAAATATAGGCCTTGCATTGATTGATTCAAAATATGCCCAATTAGGAAATCAAATTGAAATTGTGATAAGAAATAAGCCACTTAAGGCTTTAATCATAAGCAAAAACTTTTATAAGAAAAATTATAAAAAATAGGAGGTTTTTGGTATGGAAGTTATAGAAGGCTTGTATTATTCAAAAGACCATGAATGGGTCAAAGTAGAAGGAGATAAAGCATACATAGGAATAACTGACTATGCACAGCATTCTTTAGGAAATATAGTGTACATTGAGCTTCCAGAAGTAGGCGCAGAACTCTCTGCTGGCGATGTACTTGGAGTTGTAGAATCTGTAAAAGCTGCATCTGATGTTTACACACCTGTAGATGGAAAAGTACTTGAAGTAAACAATGCTATCGTTGACGACCCCTCTTTAGTAAACAATGACCCCTATGGCAGTTGGATGGCATTAGTAGAACTCAAAGACAAGTCACAGCTTGATAATTTGATGACAGCCGAAGAATATAAAAAATTTTTAGATGAGGAGTGAGAGCATGTTTCCTTACCTTCCTGCCTCCTCCAATGACGAAAAAGAAATGCTAAAAACAATAGGAAAAAATTCTATAGAAGAACTGTTTGAAAACATACCTCAAGAAGTTCGCTTAAAAAGGCCTTTAAATCTTGGAAGTCCAATGTCAGAAGTAGAACTTACAGCCCACATAAAGAAATACGCCAAAGAAAATAAAAGCCTTGAAGAGCTGACAAGTTTTTTAGGCGCTGGAGTATATGACCATTACATTCCTTCTGTTGTAAAGCATATAATATCCCGTTCTGAATTCTACACGGCCTATACCCCTTACCAGCCAGAAATAAGTCAAGGAACTTTACAGGCTATATTTGAATATCAGACGATGATTACAAACCTCACAGGAATGGAAGTCACGAATGCTTCAATGTATGATGGTGCAACTGCTTGTGCAGAAGCTGCAATCATGGCATGTGAAAATACAAAAAGGAAAACCATATTAGTTTCAAAAACTGTAAATCCAGAGACTCGAAAAGTTTTAAAAACTTACATGCATTTTAGAGATATACAAGTAATTGAAATAGAGGACACAGAAGGTGTAACTGATATAGAAAAATTAAAAGATGAAATTGGTAGTAATACCGCGGCAGTAATTGTACAGTATCCTAATTTTTTTGGAATCATTGAAGATTTGCAAGAAATTGAGAAAATAACACATGAAAACAAAGCAATGTTAATAACTTACGTACATCCAATACCTCTCGGCGTACTTAAATCACCAGGAGAAATTGGCGCAGATATAACTGTAGGAGATGGTCAGTCTCTTGGCAATGGATTAAATTTTGGTGGTCCTTATCTTGGTTTTTTAGCTACAATGCAAAAGCTTGTGCGAAAAATGCCAGGAAGAATAGTAGGCCAGACAAAAGATGTAGACGGCAAAAGAGCCTTTGTGCTTACTTTGCAAGCAAGAGAGCAACACATAAGAAGAGAAAAGGCAACTTCAAATATTTGCTCCAACCACTCATTAAATGCCTTAACAGCTGCAGTGTATCTAGCAACTATGGGTAAAAAAGGTATAAAAGAAGTGGCTTATCAGTGCACTCAAAAGGCTCATTACGCTTTTTCTGTGCTTACCGCATCAGGAAAATATAAACCTGCTTTTAACAAGCCCTTCTTTATGGAATTTGCATTAAAGACTGATGTAAATGTAGACTTAATTAATAAAAAACTTTTAGAAAAGGGCATATTAGGCGGATACAACCTCCACAGAGATTACGACAAATACGAAAATACAATGTTACTGGCCTTTACAGAAAAAAGGACAAAAGAAGAAATTGATGAGTTAAAAGCTCTGTTGGAGGTGATAGTGTGAAAGAGTACAATAAATTGATATTTGAATTGTCAAATGAAGGAAGAAAAGCCTACACTCTCCCTAAGTTGGATGTAGAAGAAAAACCTTTAGAAGACATACTTCCGCAACAAATGATGAGAAAAGAAGAAATAGACCTTCCCGAAGTAAGTGAAGTAGACATAATAAGACATTACACCCTTTTGTCAAATAAAAACTACGGCGTCGATACGGGTTTTTATCCATTAGGTTCTTGTACTATGAAGTACAATCCTAAAATAAATGAAGACATGGCATCCCTTATCGGTTTTACAGCTCTACATCCCTATCAACCAGTAGAAACTGTGCAAGGCGCTTTGAAACTCATGTATGAATTAGAAAACATGCTTTCTGAAATAACTGGAATGGACAAATTTTCATTACAACCTGCTGCAGGTGCCCACGGAGAATTGACGGGACTCATGATAATTAAGGCCTATCACGAACACAGAAATGACAAAAAACGTAAAAAAATAATCGTGCCAGACTCTGCTCATGGTACTAACCCCGCTAGTGCAGCAGTTGCAGGTTTTGACGTAATTGAAATTAAATCCAACAAAGAAGGGGCTATAGATTTAGAAGCCTTAAAGGCTGTTTTAAATGATGAAGTAGCAGGACTTATGCTTACAAACCCCAGCACCTTAGGACTTTTTGAAGAAAATATAGTAGAAATCGCAAGACTAGTACACGAAGCAGGAGGTCTTCTATACTACGATGGTGCAAATCTAAATGCTATAATGGGAATTACGCGTCCTGGAGACATGGGATTTGACGTTGTACATCTAAATCTTCACAAGACCTTCTCTACACCTCATGGCGGTGGTGGCCCGGGTTCTGGACCTGTAGGTGTCAAAAAAGAGCTTGCCGACTTTTTGCCAGTGCCTGTAATAGAATTTAAAGACGGCATATATAGCTTAAACTATGATAGGCCGCTTTCTATTGGAAAAGTGAGAAGCTTTTATGGCAACTTCAATGTACTTATCAAAGCTTATTCATATATTCTAACTATGGGGGCTGAAGGACTCAAAAGAGCCAGCGAAATGGCTGTCCTAAATGCCAATTATGTTAAGGAAAAGCTTAAAAATCACTATAAAGTTGCTATTGACAAAGTATGCATGCATGAGTTTGTTTTAGCTGGTCTTTTAGAAAAAGTCAATGATATCAGGACATTAGACGTAGCTAAAAGACTTATAGACTACGGTTTCCATCCACCTACAATATATTTCCCATTAATTGTTGATGAGGCTATAATGGTTGAACCTACAGAAACAGAAAACAAAGAAACATTAGACGCTTTTATTGAAGCGATGATCAAAATAGCAGAGGAAGCAAAAGAAAATCCACAATTGCTTAAAGAGGCTCCACACAACACGCCTGTAAGAAGAGTTGATGAGGTACTGGCTGCAAGAAATCCTGTTTTAAAGTGGAGCAAATAAAGGAGGACCATTGAAAAAGCGGGGGATAAAAAAGACGGGTTTTACCCGTCTTTTTTATCTTTCCTTGCTGCGAGTCGCTACATCAAATATGACAGCGGCAGCCAAAACTATTCCAAGAATTATATACTGAAGCGAAATATCCACTCCTAGAAGATTCATTCCATTAGTCAAAGTTGACATAACAAATGCTCCAATCAATGAGTTGATTACTTTCCCCACTCCGCCTGCTGCAGATACTCCTCCTATATAAGCTCCAGCAATAGCATAAAGTTCAAAAAGAGTACCAGCAGTAGTTGTAGCTGATTGAAGTCTGGAAGCAAACAATATTCCTGATAAACCTGAAAGAAAACCCATCGAAGCAAAGACAATAAGGGTAATTTTTTTCACATTAATTCCACTTAAAGCAGCCGCTTCTGGATTACCACCTACCGCATAAATATGTCTTCCCAAAACGGTTCTATTAGTAATAAAACTATAAATAACTGTGGTAATTATCATAATTACAAGGGTCCATGAAATCCCTCGATGAGCTGCTAAAATAAAAGTTATATATAACAATAAAGCATCAATAAAAAGCAATTCGATAAGGAAAATGTCTAGTGGAAGTACATCAAATCCTCTTTTAATTTGTTGGGCTCTATTCTTAAGAGAAAAATAAACAATTAGCACTGCTGCTACAATACCCACTAACAATGTAAGCTTATGATAATTAGGTAAAATATTATTTATAAAAGGCAAGTCTGGAATAAAACCGTTGCCTATAGCATTAAAAGTTTTATTGGTAATTATAATAGTTCCAGATCCTTTTGTAGCCAACAAAAGAGCGCCACGATAAGCTAACCAACCTGCTAAAGTAGCAACAAAAGCTGGGATTCTTAAGTAGGTTACTAGCGAACCGTTTAGTAATCCAGCTAATGTTCCTAATCCTAGCACTATTATAATGGCTGATAAAGCAGAAAAGTGATAAAATTGCATCAATATAGCTGCAATTGCTCCTAAAAATCCAGACAAAAATCCCACAGAAAGGTCAATATGACGTATAACAATAATTAAAGTTTCTCCAATTGCAAGAACAGCTATATATCCCGTCTGGTCCACAAGATTACTAATATTTACAGGTGATAAAAAATCGCCGCCAGAGAGGGCCGCAAAAACAGCCATTATTGCAAAAAGTGCTATAAACATAGCATAATCTCTTACATGATCTTTCAAAAATTCTTTTAAATGGCGAATAAATTCCCTCAATCTTAAACCCTCCTTTAGCTCACGGCATAAGCCATTACGATTTCTTGATTGGCTTCTTCTGATTTCAATTCCCCTGTAATTTTACCTTTGCTCATTATATATATTCTATCACTCATTCCCAATATTTCCGGTAATTCAGAGGATATAAGGAGAATGGCTTTGCCTTCACTTGCTAATTCTCTTATTAATGTGTATATTTCATATTTTGCGCCAACATCTATACCTCTTGTAGGTTCATCCAAAATAATGACATCTGGTTCAGCAAAAAGGCCTTTAGCTACCAAAACTTTTTGCTGAGTCCCTCCGCTCAAAGTAGAAACATTAACTTCAACATTACGAGCTTTTATATTAAGTCTTTTCTGAAAACCTTGGGCTATTTCTATCTCTTTGGCTTCATCAACTGTAATTCCTTTCTTCAAAGCTTTTAAATTCGCCAAACTTATATTTTCCTTTATGCTGTTTATCAAAATCAGCCCTTTTTCTTTTCGATCCTCCGTTAAATAAAGCACTCTCTGCTTAATTGCATCTTCCGGAGTTTTAAACTTTACTTTTCTACCTTTTAATATTATATCTCCAGAAACAATGTAGCCATATGGATTCCCAAAAAGGCTAAGTCCAAATTCTGTACGTCCAGCACCAACTAATCCAAATAACCCTACTATTTCTCCTTTTTTTAATACAATGTTTGCATCTTTTACTAAATAGCGGCCTGTATTGGGTTCAACTACATTCCATTTTTTAATTTCCATTATAGGTTCATCTAGAGGTTTGGCTATAGGCATTGGATAAAGATTTGTAATCTCTCTTCCAACCATATGTTTTATTATCTTTTTTTCATCTACTTCTTCAGTTTTGCAATTAAAATAGGCTACTGTTTGCCCATCTCGTAAAACAGTTATAGAATCCGCCACTTTCAAAACTTCTTTTAATCTATGACTTATAAGAATAATTGTAACTCCTTGTTCTTTAAGTTCTTTCAAAAGAATAAGGAGATTTTCACTTTCAGTTTCGCTTAAAGCAGAAGTTGGCTCATCCAGAATTAACACTTTGGGATTTTTTGAAAGTGCTTTCGCTATTTCAACAAGCTGCTGCATACTTACACTAAGGTCCTTAGCTTTTACAGTAGGATTAATATTTTCACCTTTGACTTTTAATAAAAGTTGTCGTGCTCTTTCTATTTCCTCAAAAGTATCTACTATACTTCCCTTTTTAATTTCATTTCCCAAAAAGATATTCTCATATACTGTCATCTCTGGAACTAAAGAAAGTTCTTGATGGATAATGGAAATTCCGGCTTTTTCACTGTCTTTTATGCTAAAAAATCTTACAGGGTATCCCTCAAGTCTTATCTCTCCTTCGTATTCACCATAAGGGTATACCCCGCTTAAGATTTTCATTAAAGTACTTTTGCCGGCTCCATTTTCTCCAACTAAACAATGTATCTCCCCTGGTTGAACTTTAAAATTTACACCAAATAATAC
>Ga0208430_10093_pt1 | contig 24012 bp, 24 predicted proteins | sample Wag42014_10_12_FD_187329 | JGI IMG/M metagenome (GOLD analysis project Ga0208430, IMG submission 187329) | Deep subsurface shale carbon reservoir microbial communities from Ohio, USA - Utica-2 Time Series 2014_10_12 (SPAdes) (version 2) ...
GCTTGACTCCTTTATTGAATTTTTTGTTGTCTCAAATAATTAATTCAACGGAGCCAGGCAGATGCCTTTTTTTATTTAGATATTTTTAGATTTACATTTTTTTCTTCACAACATTAATTATACAACCAAAATCTAATTGGAAACATTGATGACAGCATTGATGAACTGAGTGACTCCAGTCAGGAGTTAACTGCCACCGGAGAAGAACTTTCAGCTTCAGCAGAAGAAGTGGGTAATTCCATTCAACAGATTGCCTCCGGGGCAGAGGAACAGTCGGCTCAAGTGGAGGAAGTTTATTCTATTTTTGAAAGACTGGTAGAAAATATAGATCAGGTAAGTCATAATTCTGATTTGATGGCCGGGCAGTCAAAAGAGGTGATGGAAAATATTCAAAAGGGAGATAGCTCCTTAAAAAGTTCGGAAAATAGTTTTAAAGCAGTAAATGATAATATTAGAGAAACTTCAGAGCTCATTAATTCACTGGGAGATTCTTCAGAAGAAATTGGAGAGATTATTAATTTAATCGATAATATTGCCGCTCAGACAAATCTGCTGGCTTTAAATGCAGCGATCGAAGCAGCTAGGGCCGGGGACGCCGGCAGAGGATTTTCGGTGGTAGCCGATGAGATCAGGGAACTGGCAGAACAGTCAGCAGCCTCTACTAAAAGCATTGCTGAGCTGATTGCCTCAATTCAAAAGGGAATCAAACAGACAGTAAATAAAATGAAAGAAAATGAACTGAAAGTAGAAGAAAGTGTAATAAATATTAATAATACCGCTGAATTATTTAATCAAATTACTGCAGCCTCCAAAAATCTAGATCAGCTGGTCCATGAGATTGATCAGATGACCAGAGAAATGAATAATGACAGCCGGGGAGCAAAGAATTCTGTTAAAGAAATTGCTGTGGTCAGTGAGGAAGCTGCCTATAATGCGGAAGGAGTTGCTGCTGCAAGTGAGGAGCAGTCAAAATCAACAAAGATAATTGCCGAAGCTTCAGAGGATTTAACTGAGCTGGCAAAAAATCTTTCAGCCTTAATTAAGAAGTTTAGAATTAAATAAGTGATAAAATTAAAGTATCAGGATTCTTAATAAGCTTAAGTTTCCTGATACTTTTCAGTATTTAAGATGAAAAAGCTGAAGTTTTTATTGATCATTAAGATTTAAACTTAATTGATTTTTTTTAATAGCTTCATCTTCTCTTTTTATTTCTACTTTTAAAAATTCTTTTCTAAGTTCTGTAATAGTACTTTTGTCTTCTATATTTAAGCTGTATCCATCATTAATACTTTCATAACTAAAATCCTCAATATTTTGAGCTAATGTAGATATGATTTTATTAAGATAAATCCAAGCTTTATTCCGAATAAATCTTTTAGTTTCAGCATTGCTCCAGGTGTTCCAGATTTTAATCACATTTTCAATAATATCTGTTTCTATATCTAAAATTATTTCTCCATTATTATCTGAATAATTAAGTTGTCCCAGGAAAACAGCGTTTTATGGCGGTCTAATTCATCCTTTTTTTCAGCAGAATGTTTATTAAAATAACTGAACAATTCTTCTCTGGATTTATAATAACTCATATTTATCTCCCCTTTCTTAGATTGCTACTCTAATTATAATACATCTGTTTGTTAAAACAACTACCAGTATGAAAAAAATTCCAAAAAGAGGTTTTGAATGGCAATTTAAAAAAGGAAACAAATAAAATAAGTCATTTTAAGCTATAAAACAGAGTAAATGGCATCTAATCATCTCTAATCACAATAAATGACCTAAAATAGCGATGGAAGCAGTTTAATAATTCCACCACTCTGACGATAATATAAGCAGAAGATAAAAGTGAATTAATTTTTAGGAGGGAGCAGCCATGAAAATTAACAACATTCAAGCAGGCAAGATCAATCAGTATTATAAAAAGCTGCAGCAGAAGCAGACAGAAAAGAGTGGGAGCAAAAATGACAGCACTCAAATTTCTGCTAAAGCCAAAGAAATCATGACTGCCAGAGCTGAGCTAAAAGAGATACCTAAGATTAGAGAAGAAAAGGTTGCAGCCTTAAAGGAGAAAGTTCAATCCGGTAATTACCAGGTTGACAGCAAAAAGCTGGCTGCAAAAATTCTAAATAATGTTGAGCGGGTGTAAATAATGTCAGAGAAGCTAAAAAATGAGTTATTAAGTATTTTAGAGGAAGAAAAAGCTCTCTATCAAAAACTTTTTGAGATTGCAGAAGCCAAAAATGAGGCTTTAGTAAATAATGATACAGATAGATTGATGGAAATAGTAGAAAATGATAGAGAAGTAATTGCAGATATAGAAAAAAAGGATAAAGAAAGAAATGATAAAATTCAGGAGATCAAAGCTGAATTTGAAATTGAATTAGAAAAAGATTCTTACAGCAATTTAATTGAAAAACTGTCCCAAGGCTGGGGAGAAAAATTAAATCCAATTAGAGAAGAACTGATAGAATTAACTGATGACTTTCACAGTCTAAATGAACAGAACCAAAAACTTCTCGAGCAGGCAATAGAGTTAAATCAAATTTCTTTTGAAACAATAGTAAAAAGCATTAAAGAACAGGATACCACTTATTCTAAAGATGCAAAAGTAAAGAAAGAACAGCCGCGAATTATAAATAAACAGGGCTAAAGGTGGGAAGATAATGAATATATTTAGCGGCCTGCATGTCGGGTTAAGAGCACTGGAAACACAGCGCAAATCACTCGATGTAACAGGACATAACATAGCAAATGCAAATAATGAAGATTATAATAAACAGCGAGCAATACATAAGGCTTCTTATCCATATACAGCTCCCGGACTTTCCAATCATGGAGGAGCCGGACAGTTTGGTACAGGTGTTGAAATTGCGGAGGTGGAGCGGGTTAAAGATCAGTTTATTAATTCTCAGATTTTTAACGAGACTCAGACTTCCGGCTACTGGGAAGAAATGCAGCGTGGGTTAGAGAAAGTAGAATATATACTAAATGAACCTTCTGATTCCGGAATCGACAGTGCTATCAATCAGTTCTGGAATTCACTCCAGGATTTAAGCAATAATCCGAGTGATAATGCAGCCCGGAATATGGTAAGAGAAAATGCCAGAAATGTAATTGACTCTTTTCAGAGTGTAAATAATCAGCTGACTGATTATAAAAAGAGTATTAATGAGAATCTTTCTAATGCAGCAGCCGAGATTAATAATATTACTAAAAAAATGGCTGATCTAAATAAGCAGATTGTTTCTATTAAAGGGAGTGGACAGAACCCCAATGATTTACTGGATCAGCGAGATGCTCTTTATAAAGATTTGAGTAAATTAATTAATGTCCAGTCCAGACAGGATGCTCAGGGTAACCTGATTGTTTCAACTCAGGGGATGCAGCTGGTTAATGGGTCAGATGCTTATCAGCTGGAAACTAGAGGATTTACTGATGATCCAGCTATTCCGCGGATGGAAGATAAGCTAATCCACACCCGGACTGGAACAGAAATCAAACCAACCAGTGGTAAAATAGCAGCCTGGATGGATATGCGAGATGAGAAGTTAGACTTTTATGCAGGCCGGCTTAATCAGATGGCTAAAACTATGGTGACTGAGTTTAATAAGCAGCATAAAGCTGGTTATGATGCTAATGGTGTTGATGGCGTAAATTTCTTTAAGCCGATTGACAGCTCCAGTGAACAGAGTGCAATTGCTCAGTTAGATCTGACAGCGGCTATCAAAGATTTAGAAAATGGTCTCAGTAAAATAGCAGCCGGAAATAAGAATATTGATTCTTTTATTGAACTGGACACTCAAGGAAATGATCTGGAAGGTAATTATCAGGTTGAAGTTACAAATAGTGCTACTGCAGGTAAATTAGATCTAGTAATAAATGACTCTGATGGTAACAAAGTATATCCACCATCTGGAGTAGAAACCATTGATGTTGGAACTCCTATTAATTTAGAAGTAGATGGTAGTGGGAATATTCAACCGCCGACTACAGCTGTCGATACTGATAATTTTACTCTAACAGTTAATGATACCGGTAAACGAAATATAAGCCTGGATAAAGCAATTGGTAATGGAGAAAATGCAAATGCACTTGCCAATTTATTTAATAGTGAGGCAGCCACAAAGGGAACAGAATTAGAAGGAACTTCACTGGAAGGTTACTTTAGAACTATTGTGACATCGGTGGGAGCTGAATCATCAAGAGCTCAGGAGATGAAAGCCAATCAGGATGTAGTTTTAAAACAGCTGCAGACTCTTGATCGCAGTATTTCGGGAGTTTCACTGGATGAAGAAATGGCTAAATTAATCAAATATCAGCAGTCATATACTGCTGCAGCAAAATATATAACAAAAACTGAAGAATTACTTGACAGTTTAATGACTATAGTATAAATAACAGGAGTTGACAGCAATGAGAGTTACAAATTCAATGATGGTTCGCAATATGTTAGATCATCTTCAGAATAATATGGGAGATTTAAATGACTTAAATGAACAGCTGAGTTCGGGTAAGTTATTCCAGATGCCCTCTGATGCACCAATCAAAGTCTCAGATAGTATGAATTATAAATCTCAAATAAATCGGAATGACCAGTTTCAGCGTAATCTTAATCAGGCAGAAAACTGGTTGAAGACAACTGAAAGTTCACTTAAAAGTGCAACTAAAGTCATTCAGCGAGCCAGGGAATTAACTATTTATACTGCTAATGATACTATGACACCAGAAGATAGAGAAACAGTTGCCAATGAGATGAAGCAGCTTAGGGACGAATTAATTGATATTTCTAATGCAAAACTTGGTGATAATTATATTTTTTCTGGACAGAAAACAGATCAGAAACCCTTTGATGTCAATACAGCTGGAGGGATTGGCAGCTTTGTAGATTATAAAGGTGATATCAGTTCAATTGAGAGAAGATTAAATGAAAATGTTCAGATGGGTGTTAATCTAAATGGAAGAGAAGTTTTTAAAAATGAAATTGAAGCTTTAAATAAAATTTATAATGATTTATCTGATCCGACAATGACTGGTGAAGACATTGGAGATAATCTATCAGGTATGGATGATGCAATTAATAAATATGCTGAACTAAGATCTGAAATTGGTGGTAAACTACAGCGGACCGGCAATATAGCCGATCGTTTAGAAGCAAATAAAGTTCATCTGAGAAGTTTAAAATCTAAAAATGAAGATGCTGATCTGGCAAAGACTATTACAGAATTAAAAATGGAAGAAACAGTTTACAGAGCTTCGCTAGCCTCTGGTTCAAGGATTATGCAGCAGTCTTTAGTAGATTTTATTAGATAAATTTTTAGTGGCTTTTATAACTATGGTTCAATAAAAACTCACCATAGTTGTAATGGTTACTAAAACACCGCTGCTGGCAGCACTATCGGCCGAAGTGCTGCTGCGGAGGTGCTCATATAACCAAAACAAATTAGAACTACTGGCAAGGATGCCAGGAACAACACAAAATTTCAAGGAGGAATAAATAATGAGAATTAACACAAATATAGCTGCGTTGAATTCATACAACCAGCTAAAAAACACACAGAATAACTTAAGTAAGTCCTTACAGAGATTATCTTCAGGTAAGAGAATTAATGGTGCTGCTGATGATGCTGCAGGTCTGGCAATCAGTGAGAAGATGAAAGCTCAGACTAGTGGTCTTGCTATGGCTCAAAGAAATGCTCAGGATGGTATTTCAATGATTCAGACTGCTGAGGGTGCCCTTAAAGAATCTCACTCAATCTTGCAGAGAATGAGAGAATTAGCTGTTCAGTCAGCTAACGATACTAATACTAATGCTGATAGATTTGAGATCCAAAAAGAGGTTAATCAGTTAACAGAAGAATTAACTAGAATAGGAGACAATACTGAGTTTAATACTCAGAAACTATTAGATGGTAGTCTAAAAGATGCTAAATTTCAAATTGGGGCTAATGAAGGACAAAATATTGCTTTAGATGTTAATGATATGAGAGCAGAAACTCTTAATGTGACTGCTGATAGTGCTGTTACCACTTTTGATGCTGGCTCTACTAACGCAACAAGTGGAAATTCGACAACTAATTTACAGGCAGGGTCATACAGTGTATCTGTAACAGCTAGTGGTGCTGCTGAATTAAAAGCTGCTGATGGTACTGTTATTGCCAGTGGAACTTTAGGAAATGGTAGTGGTTCTGTTACTTTTTCAACTATAAACAATGATGCTTATACTGCAGATGATAGTACAAGTGGATCAGTAACTATAGGAATTTCTGATACAGATACAACCTCTGGTGTAGCTACCGATGCTGGTCAGGTATCAATTAATGTATTAGAAAAAGGTCAGGGAATTAGTGTTATGAACCAAGCTGATGCTGATGATGCAATTACAACAATTGATAATGCGATAGCTAGAGTTTCTTCAGAACGTTCTAAATTGGGTGCTTATCAAAATAGATTAGATCACACAATTAATAACTTGAATACAGCTGAAGAAAACTTAACAGCTGCTGAATCCAGAATCTCTGATGTGGATATGGCTAAAGAAATGATGAGCTTTACTAAGAATCAGATCTTAAGTCAGGCTGGTACAGCAATGTTAGCTCAGGCTAATCAGTTACCACAGGGAGTACTTCAGTTACTCGGTTAATTTCTTGAAGAGAATAATATAAATATATAAAACAATTAAGCCGGCCGGTTTTCCGGCTGGCTTGTTTATTAAGAAAGGGTGAAAAGCTATTATGAAAGTAGAACAAGTAGATTCTCTACCAAAGCAGCAAGTAAATAGCATACAGAAAGATCAAACTAATAAAAGAAGTAATAATAGCAGTAATAATAAACCCGACTCTCTTCAGGAAGAAAGAAAATACAATCAAAAAGAGCTTGAAGAAGATGTCAAAAAGTCAGTAAGTGATATCAACGAAATAGTAAAAAAAGTAAAAGAGGAGCTAGCATTTAAAATACATGATAAAACAGATAAACTTATGGTACAGATAGTCGATTTAAAAACACAGGAAGTTATAAAAGAACTGCCGCCGGAAGAAATGCTTGATTTAGAAGCAAAGATACATGAGATGGTGGGACTTTTAATTGATGAGAAAGTTTAGAAAGAAGGTGTTAAGATGGCTGATCTTAGTTTAGGTGGTTTAGCCACTGGTATGGATACAGACTCAATAATTAATCAGTTGGTTCAATTAGAACAGCGTCCAATCTATAATTATCAGCAGGAAATATCAGAACTGGAGCAGACTAAAGGTGCCTGGAGAGATATTAACACCAGGTTAGATAATTTAGAGAGTAAGATAACTGATCTCAAATTAGCTTCAACCTATAATTCCAGAACTGCAAGCAGTACTAATAAGGATGTAGTTACAGCAACTGCAGCTAATAGTGCTAATGAAGCTAATTATGATATTACAGTAAATCAGGTGGCTACAGCCCAAAGGTTGATTGGAGAAAGAAAAACTGGTTTTAGTGCTGCTGATGATGTAATCACCCTAAATGGCACAGATGTAAACATCAGTGCAGGAGACTCTTTAAGTGATATTAGCTCCAAGATTAATGATGCAGATTCAGGATATTCAGCTTCTGTTATTGATGATGTATTGGTCATAGAAGCAGAGAAAACAGGTGTTGAAAATGCACTCCTGGATGGCAGTGATGGTTCTACTCCTACAATCTCTGATAATAATGGTATTCTGGAAGATTTAGGTATACTGGATGGTACTGGTAATTTCACTGATGAAAAAGCAGCTACTGATGCAAAAGTGGAAATCAATGGTATTACAGGTATTACAAGTTCCAGCAATGAAATTACTGAGGCTGTAGATGGTATGACCTTTAATATTAATCCAGAAGCTGCTGCAGGTAGTACAGCAACTATCTCAGTTACTAAAGATACCGGTAAAGCTACTAAAGCTGTACAGGCTTTTGTAGATCAGTACAATAGTGTAATGGGTTTTATGGACAGCAAAAGTGGTTATGATGCTGAAACTGAAGAAGGTGGAATTCTGCAGGGTGATGGTACAGTAATGAGATTGCAGATGAGATTGAGAGAACTTGTAACTTCTAAAGTTAAAGAGACAGGTGATTATCAAACTTTAAGCTCTGTTGGTATTGAGATAGATAGGGATGGAGTAATGAGTTTAGATAGTGCTAAGTTAACTGAAGCTCTAGAGAACAACCCAGAAGAGACTATGAATTTATTTCAGGCAGAGTCTGGTACTGAAAGTTATGATGGTATGGCTGTTCGCATGGACAGCTATCTTGACCAGGTTCTTCAATCTAATACTGGTTTGATTCCCAGAAGACTTGACTTTTATGATACCCGGATAGATGGATTGAATGATGATATAGCAGATGTACAGAGAAGGGTAGAAATGACTCGTGAACGCTATGTTCAGCAGTTTGCTGCCATGGAAAAAGCTATTTCCGAAATGCAGAGTCAGCAGAGCTGGATGATGAGTCAGCTCCAGAGTATGGGAGGATCTACTGTAACAAGTATGATGTAGAATATAAAGAGGAGTTTTCTGTTTTAACTCCTCTTTATATAATGGATTTAATATATTTATTGGGATGTGTTTTAATTGGATTTTTATAAAAAGAATATGCGTGTTTTGAAATCAAAAAATAGGAAATTATATAATAAAATATTGGAGTTTGAAGAAAGTGAGAGTTTAAGTATTAATGATTCTGATGAAGACCAAATAACAATAATTGATAAGAAACATGATATAGAAATATATTTAGAAAAGTCGCGTTCTGGCAATTATACTATTAGAATTAATTTTGAAAATAAGGAGATATATTTACACAGTAAATATTATCCTATTAAAGAAGCTGAAAGGCAAATTAAAGATTTAAAGGTAAAAGAACAGAAGCAAATATTTTCTCTTGGATTTGGCCTTGGATATCATTTAAGTGAGCTTGCAAAAAGAAATAAGTTCGATAAAGTTATAATAATTGAACCTCATATGTCTATTTTCTATACAGCATTAAAATATGTTGATTTAAGTGATTTATTAAAAAGCAATAATATAATTTATTTAATTGAAGAAGATATTTCATCTTTATTTGATATTATTGCGGCTTATTATTCAATGAGTTTGGAAAAGGATATAGAATTTTTGGAACAAAAAGCTGAAATTAAATTATTTAAGGGTAAATTTAAAGAAATATATCAAAAAATAAAAGAAGGATTAAATTATAAAAAATCTTCATTAGTTACCGATATTAATAGTGCAAAAAAGTGGAGACGAAATATAATATATAATATTCCAGATATAATTAATCATCCTAAAGTCAATGTTTTTTTTAATTCATTTAAAAATATACCAGCAATTTGTGTTGCTGCAGGACCCTCTTTAGACAAAAATATAAATCAATTAAAAAACATAAAAAATAATGCTCTAATCATGTGTGTGGGAACTTCTTTAAAGCCACTATTGGAAGTAGGAATTGAACCTGATATTGTAGTTTCTGTAGATGGTAATTTAGCGAATTATAAACATTTTGAAGATATCGCAAGTGTTCCTGATTCATATCTTTTTGCAGAATTAGCAAATCATTATAAAATACAAGATAAATGGAATAATAAACAAGTTTTTTTAACAATGAAAAGAAATTTTAGTGGTTGGATAGAAGAGTTAAAGGGTCAATATACTCCAATTCACACTGGTGGTACAGTAGCTCATACTATGGTTGATCTTGCATATAAATTTGGATCAGATCCAATTGTGTTAATGGGTCAAGATTTAGCTTTTTCTAAAAATAGAACTCATGCTAAAGGCACTACGTACGAAAATAACAAAAGGAGCGCCGAAAATTTGGTTGAAGTTGAAGGGGTTAATGGAGGGAAAGTATTAACTAATAAGGGCTATTTATCAATGTTAAGTTATTTTAATAACTATTTTGCTAAAAGACCAGACCGGACCTATATTGATGCTACTGAAGGTGGAGCTAAGATTGATCATACTTTAGTGATGAAATTTAGTGAAGTTATTGATAAATATTTGAGTGATAGTAAGAATAATATTAATGTACGAAAAGTTTTGGATCAATATTATAAAAAAAATCAAGATTGTGATAATAAAAATCTTGATAAAAAAACTATTCAACAGTTTGATTTGACATTAAAGGAACTTAATAAAGCTATTTCACTTTCCACAAGTCAATTATCATTTATAGTTTCTATTGAAAGACAACTATCTAAAATTAATTCGATTACTGATGAAGAGGTAAAAAAAATAGAAAAAAAATTACTTTCATTTGAAAAGAGCTTAAATAAATTAGATTATATAGAATATTTTATTGAAAGAATTTTGATTATTGAATCCATGAGATACAAGGAAGTCATTTCGAAATTTTACCTGGATAAAAAACAAGAAATAAAAGAAAAAATGAAATATTATAGGAGTTATAGGGTTATGTATTTAAAAGAATTAAAGAATAGTAAAAAGCTTTTCGAAAAAGCATATCAAAATTATATTGAAAATCAATGATTTTTATTGGGAGGTTATACAGTGAAGATATTTTTAGATGAAAAACCCATCGGAGAAAATTATAATAATCTAACTCTCCCGGAAATACTTACAAAAGTAAAAAACAATTTAGAAGATAAGATTTTAAAAGATATATATATTAATGGAGTGGAAGTAAATGAAAAATATCTTAGGGAAGCATTAATTGATATAGATGATGTGAAAAAGATAGAATTTTTTACTCAAGATACTAATTCTTTAATAAAGGAGACACTTGAAGAGGCAAGTGAATATTTACCAAGATTAAAAGATGGGACAAAAAAGACTGCTCAATTGTTTAGAAATTCTGATGATAAGGCTGTACAAAATTATCAGTTAATTTTAAATGGTTTAGAATGGTATATTGAAACTGTATCTCAGGTTACTTCTTTAATGAATAATGAAGAGTATTATCAAAAAGGGCAGAATATGATAAATGATATTAACAAAACTCTTTCTGATTTAATGGTTGCCTATAATAAAGAGGATTTTGTTCTGGTTGCTGACATATTGGAATATGAGATAGTAGAAACGATTGAAGAATTAATTGAGTTTAATAAGATATTAATATTAAAAATAAAAGGAAATAGTGATAACTCATGATTTTAAAGGATAAGACAATATTAGTAACAGGAGGAACAGGGTCATTTGGAAAGAAATTCACACAAATGATTCTAGATGAATATGATGTTAAAAAGTTAATCATATTTAGTCGCGGAGAACTTAAACAGGCTGAAATGAAATCTAAGTTTGGAAATCATCCTAAGTTGAGATTTTTTATCGGTAATGTTCGTGAAAAAGATAGATTATATCGTGCCTTTGATGGTGTGGATATAGTGATTCATGCTGCAGCTTTAAAAAGAGTGCCAGAATGTGAATATAATCCTTTTGAAGCTATTAAAACTAATGTGAATGGAGCTCAAAATGTTATCGATGCTGCTATTGATAAAGGGGTAGAAAAAGTTGTAGCTTTAAGTACAGATAAAGCAGCAAACCCAATTAATCTTTATGGGGCTACTAAACTCTGTTCAGATAAACTATTTACAGCAGGTAATGCTTATGCGGGCGGAAAAAAAACAAAATTTGGTGTTGTTCGTTATGGTAATGTTATGGGAAGTCGCGGTAGTGTAATTCCTTTCTTTAAAAAAATGAAGGAAACAGGAACTCTTCCAATAACAGATCCCAGAATGACTCGTTTCTGGATTACTTTAGAAGATGCTGTTAAGCTTGTTTTAAAAGCTTTAGATGAGATGCAGGGCGGCGAAATTTTTGTTCCTAAAATTCCGAGTATGAAAGTAACTGATCTTGCTGAAGCAATTGCTCCTGAATGCAAACAGGAAATAGTAGGTATCAGACCAGGAGAAAAATTACATGAGGTGATGATACCAAGAGCTTCTTCCAGACATACAATAGAATTTGAAGATCATTATATAATTGAGCCTGATTATGACTGGTGGGGAAATAAAAATCATCCTGAAGGTAAAAAATTAGAAAAAGAATTTGAATATAACAGCGGCAATAACGATCAGTGGCTTAGTGTGGAAGAAATGCGTAAACTAATAGAGGAGTTAGACTAATGACTGAGGGATTTATACCTTACGGTAGTCAGTGGATAGATGAGCAGGATATAGAGGCTGTTATCAAAACTCTAAAAAGTGATTATCTAACTACAGGACCCAAGATAAAAGAATTTGAAGATAAATTTGCAGATTATGTTGATGCTAAATATGCTGTTGCTATTGCAAATGGAACAGCGGCACTACATGCTGCAACTTATGCTGCAGGTATTAAAGAAGGCGATGAAGTAATAACTACACCACTTACCTTTGCTGCTACAGCGAATTCTGTTCTTTATCAAGATGCTAGACCTGTTTTTGCAGATATTGATCCTAAAACATATAACATTGATCCTGAATCAATTAAAGATAAGATTACAGATAAAACTAAAGCTATTATACCTGTTCACTATGCAGGTCAGCCCTGTGATATGGATAAAATAAAAGAAATAGCTGCTGAAAATGACTTAATTATCCTAGAAGATGGAGCTCACGCAGTTGGAGCTACTTATAAAGATCAAAAGATCGGTTGCATTGGAGATATGACTACCTTTAGTTTTCATCCAGTTAAAAATATGACTACAGGTGAAGGTGGAATGATAACTACGGATTCCAAAGAGCTATATGATAAATCACTTAAATTTAGAACTCACGGGATAACTAAAGATGAATCAGAATATATAAATAAATCTGATGGACCCTGGTATCATGAACAGCAGGAACTGGGATATAATTATCGGATCACAGATATTCAGGCTGCTTTAGGTATCACTCAGCTTGAAAAAATAGATAAATTTTTAGCAAGAAGAAGAGAAATAGTTAATAAATATAACAATGAATTTAAAGATATAGACGGATTAATAATTCCTGAACAGTTAGAAAACACTAATGCAGCCTGGCATATTTATGTCTTACAGCTTGAATTAGAAAAACTAACTGTAGATAGAAAAGAAATATTTGAAGATTTAAAAGAAAAGAACTTAGGTGTTAATGTTCATTACATACCTGTTTATTTTCATCCCTATTATCAGAGTCTAGGCTATGATAAAGGGATATGTCCGAAAGCAGAAAGGTTATATGAAAGAATAATTACTATTCCTTTATATCCTAAAATGACTGATCAACAGGTTGAAGAAGTAATTACTAGAATTAAAAGCACATTTGAAAAATTTATAAAATAGAGGAGTTTTCATAAAATGGATACTAAAGTTATTGCTGAAATAGCTAACTCACATCAAGGTGAAGTGGATAATTTATTTAAACTAATTGATATAGTGTCAAAATCAGATGCCCAGGCTATAAAATTTCAATGGTTTAAATATGATCATTTAGCAACACCTGATTATAAATATTATGAAGATTATAAAAAATTATATATAACTCAAAGTGATTGGGATAAAATAATAAAGTATGCGGATGAACACTCTTTAGAAATATGGGTTGATGTATTTGATGAATGGGGATTAGAACTTTTAAAAAAACATCAAGATAAAATTTATGGAGTGAAATTGCATTCAACAATTATACAATCTGAATTTATGATAAATAATATTTTAGATTTAAATAAGCCTTTAATTATAGGTATTGGTGGTTGGCACGATAAAGAGATCAAAAACATTATAAATAAAATTTCTAAAAATAATAATGATATTACTTTAATGCATGGTTTTCAGGGGTATCCAACTGAAATAACAGATGCCAATTTAAAAAGAATTAAGTGTTTAAAAGACAATTATGATTTCCCAATTGGTTTTGCTGATCACACAGACGCTTCCATTGATCTGGCTAAAGAAATACCTGTGTATGCATACTTTGCAGGAGCAAAAGTTATAGAAAAACATTTAATTTTAGAAAGAAAAAAAGAATTTTATGATTACTATTCTTCCTTGGAACCTGATGAATTTGAAACAATGATTGCAAAGTTAAAAGAGGCTGAAAAAATTAATGGTACTTGTAAAATTAACAAAGCTGAAAGACAATATTTAGATGCTTCACTAAAAGCTGTTGCCTCTAGGGATATTGAAAAAGGAGAGATTATTTCTTTCGATAAAGTTGATTTTAAAAGAACTTCTAGTTCATCAGCTTTTTCAATTCAAGAATTAAATAAAGCATTACCTCTAGTAAGCAATGATTTTATTAAATCAAACTCTTCGATTGATAAAGAATCAACCTATACTCCAAATATTACTATTGCAGTTGTTTGTAGATTAAAGTCTACTAGGCTTCCTAAGAAAGCTATTAAACCTATTAATGGTGTTGCTTCTGTTGAAAGAGTTTTATTAAATACGCTAGAAGTAAAAAACACTGAAACAGTTTTAGCTACCTCTACCATGAAAGAAGATAAGCCTTTAGAAAATTATAATCTAGATGGAAAAGTGGATGTTGTTAAAGGAGATCCAGATAATGTAATTAAAAGATTATTAAAGGTTGCTGAGGAAAAAGAAAGTGATATTATAGTTAGAGTAACAGGCGATTGCCCTTCTGTATCACCAAAAGCTTTAGAATTTTTAATTAATTCTCATTTAAATAGTGGTGCTGATTTTACAATGGCTAAGCAAAACTTCCCTGTCGGCTTATTAGGAGATATTTATAATGTTAATGCATTAAAAAGATTATTAGAAGAACATGAGTATTTAGAATATACAGAGTACCTTCTGTTTTACTTTAAAAATAATCCTGATTATTTTAATGTTAACATTGTTGAACTTCCTGAAGAATATCAATATCCTGAATGGAGATTAACGTTAGATGAACCAAAAGATTTAGAGATGTTCGAAGAATTATATAGTGGTATGGGTGCTAAAGAAAGAGCTGTATCTTTTTTTGAAATTAAAGATTATATAAAGAGTAATCCTGATGTAATTAAAATAAATGAAAATGTTGGATTGAAGTGGAGAGATGTTAAAGAAAAGGTAGATAAAATAAATGAAGCTACTACATTTTAATTTTTAAACTTATCACTATTTAAATAAGGAAGTTGGTAAAATGGGAAGAAATAATAAATTTAAAAATATTTTTTCGAGTGAGAATAAATCAACCTATATAATAGCAGAAATGTCTGCCAATCACGCCGGTAGCAAAGAAAGAGCCTTAGAAATAATTAGAGCAGCCAAAGATGCTGGAGCTGATTGCGTAAAAGTTCAAACTTACACACCTGAAACAATGACTCTAGATTCAGATAAAAAATGGTTTAAAATAGATAAAGGAACCTGGGAAGGTGAAAATCTATACAGCCTCTACCAGAAGGCATATACTCCCTGGGAATGGCAGGAGGAGCTAAAAAATGAGTCTGAAAGAATAGGTATTGATTTCTTTTCTACTCCTTATGATAATACAGCTGTTGATTTTTTAGAAGATTTAGGAGTTGAGTTCTATAAGGTTGCTTCTTTCAGCATAACTAACCTTCCATTTTTAAAATATCTCGCACAAAAAGGTAAACCCATAATTATGTCAACTGGTATGGCGACTTTAGCAGAAATAGATGAGGCAGTCAGAACTATCAAAGAAATTGGTAATGATCAACTGGCTCTTTTAAACTGCTCCAGTGCCTACCCCTCTATAGCAGATGATATGAATTTGAAGAATATAAAGAATTTAGAAGAAACATTTGATGTGCCTGTTGGATTATCTGATCATTCTTTAGGTTCTGTTGCAGCTGTAACTTCTGTAGCAATGGGAGCTAAGATAATAGAAAAACATTTTTGTATGAGCAGAGAGATAGAAAATCCTGATGCATCTTTTTCTATGGAACCGGATGAATTTAAAAAAATGGTTGATGACATAAGAGCTGCAGAAAGAGCAATCGGTAAGATTGATTATTCTATTTCCGAAAAAGAAAAAAACAGCAGAATTTTTAGAAGATCAATTTTTGCAGTTGAAGATATAAAAGCTGGAGAAGAACTAACTGAAGAGAATATTAAAATTATACGTCCTGGATATGGTTTAAAACCAAAACACTGGGATAATGTTTTGAAAACTAAAGCTATTAAAGATATTAAAAAAGGAACACCTTTAAGTTTTGATTTAATAAAGGGGTAATCAGATGAGAATATTATTTTTTGGTGGTCATGATCTAGGTAAAATAACTTTAGAGCATTTACTAGAACAAGATAAAGATGTTTTAGCAGCAGTAATGACTGAGACCGATAATGAGTGGTACCATGGTTTAGAAGAAGTTACTGATAAATATAATCTAAAATTATTTAAAGAAAAAAATATTAATGATAATCAATTCGTAAAAAAAACAAGAAATGACTTAAAACCTGATTTAATAATTTCAGTCAATTTTGATCAGATATTTAAAAAAGAAATCATCAATATTCCTGAAAATGGATGTATTAATATCCATGCTTCTTTATTGCCTAAATATAGGGGTAGAGCTCCTCTGAATTGGGCAATATTAAAAGGTGAAAAAGAAACAGGAGTAACAGTACATTATATTAACGAAGGTATAGATACAGGCAAAATAATACTGCAGGAAAAAATAAATATCAAAAAAACAGATTATATTGCTGACATCTTAGAAAAGGTAAAAGAAAAATATCCTGAGATGATAAATAAGGCAGTTGATTTAATAAAAAATGATAAAGTTGAGCCTGTAGAACAGAAGAAAGAAAATGGTTCGTATTATGGTAAAAGAACTCCGGCAGATGGTTTGATTGACTGGAGTCAATCAGCAAAAGATATTTATAATTTAATTAGAGCTGTTTCCCATCCCTATCCAGGAGCTTTTACTTATTTGGATGATGAGAAATTATTTATCTGGAGAGCTGAAGTTGAAGATGAAACGGCTAATAATGAACAACCGGGTAAAATCATTGAAAAAGATGATGAAGTATTTTCAGTTCAATGTGGTAGAGGTCAGTTATTAGTAACTGATTATGAAACAGAAACTGAGATAAGTACAGGAGATATTTTTGATGAAAAATAAAATTGTGGCTTTAAGAGTAGATGGTGGTAAAGATGTTGGTATGGGTCATATTATGCGGACTATGGCTTTAGTCAATGATTTAAAAAAAGATGAAGAAATTGAAAGATTTTTTTATATTACTAAAAATGAACCATCTGCAGTCAAGAAGTTAAAAGAAAATAATTTTGAAGTAATAACTATAGAAAAAAATTTAACTTATGAAAAAGAGATAGAAAAAGTTAAAGAAATTATAAAAAAAGAAGAAGTTAATAAGTTGATTACTGATTCTTATGAAATAGATCAGAATTATTTAATTGAAATGAGAAAAGTTGTTGATAAACTTGTTACTATCCATGATTATGCACCTTTTGCCTTTCCTTCTCATGTAGTTATCAATGGAAATACTTATGCTGAAGATTTAGATTATGAATCTTATTATGGAGATACTAAGTTTCAGCTGGGGACTGATTATTTACTTTTAAGAGAAGAGTTCAGAAATTTACCTGAAAAAGAAATTAGAGATAAAGTGCAAAATATTTTAGTTACTGTTGGTGGTTATGATTTAAGAAACTTAACACCAAAAATTATAAAAATTTTAAACTCTATTAATTTTGATAAAATAGATGATCAATACATCAATAAAGAAAACTTGCATGTTGATATAGTTATTGGTCCTTCTTTTGATAATATAGATCCGATATTAGCAGAAGTCGAAAAAAGCAGTTTGGATATTTCTTTAAACTTTAATGTTAAAAATATGAGTAAGTTGATGCTAAAAAGTGATATAGCTATTTCTTCAGGAGGAAGTACTCTTTATGAATTAGCAGTAACTAAGACTCCGGCTTTAGTTTTATTGCAAGCTGGGAACCAGGTTAGGATTGCTGAAAAAATGGATGGAAAGAGTGTTATTAATTTGGGGTATGAACAGGATGAATTTATTATTAGAGAGAAAATCAATTACTTAATATATAATCGAAAATAATTCCATACAATATCAAAATTTAATATATTATATTTAGGATATATATTCTAAATCTAAAGACTTTAATAGTTTGAAAAATAAATTAAAAGTAGGTGTTTTATATTAATGTTAACAATAGGTATACCAACTTATAATAGAGCTCAAATAGTTGAAGAGCATTTGAGATATTATATAAAAAATGATCTACCAGACTGGGTAAAAATTTTAATTATAGATAATAATTCAAGTGATGAGACATACAAAAATCTACTTGAAATATCAAAAATTTTTAAAAATATTGAAGTATACAAGAATAAAAGCAATTTAGGATTTCAGGGTAATTATTTAGAATTATTTAAAAAATGTGATACTGACTATTTATTACTTACATCTGATGAAGATCCTGTTATCATTAGAAAATTATCTAAGTTAAAAAATTTCTTAGATAAAAATCAACCAACACTTATATCGTCTCAATTTTATTTGAAGGGTGAAGCCGAAAATGAAAATTTATATAGAGGTAGTATTGAAACCAGAGAAATAAGACCTAATGAGTTTCATAATAGTAGTTTTTATATATCAGGTCTAGTTTATAATATTAATAATAGTTTAAAAATAATAAAAAAGATTGAGAATTATCTTAAAAACCCTAATCAAATATATCCTCAGATTTTGTTAGCTTCTCAGCTTATAGCTAAATATAAATGTTTTTGGTGGAGTGAGACTTTAGTAGAAAAGGCATATCAATTAGATAGCGAAATAAAAGGTGAAACAGGTGAGATGTATTATCATATATCTGAAAGATGGAAACAACATAAATTATTCGTAGATTTTTTAAAAGATATGATTACTTTAGCTAAAGATAAAAATCAGAAGAAAAGAATAGAAATGATGCTTAAAATCCAAGAAGAAATGTTTATTTATAGATTGAGACACGCAATAAATCAAGAAAGACCTGATTTATTATCCGGCTTTGATAGAGGTGCTGTTAAATTATACTCTAAACATCTTAAATAATATTTATGGTTTTCAAATTTAGAGTTAAAATTCATTAGATAATTCTGGAGTGATTTAGTTGATCAAAAAAACTGATAAATTACGAAAAGAAATACTTGAAAAAGTAAAAGAGTTGCATAGAGAAGAACAAAAAGAAGAAAGCTTTGAACTGGGTAAAGACACTATACCATTTGCAGCTAGAGTCTTTGATGAAAAGGAAAAAGTAGCTTTAGTTGATTCCAGTCTTGATTTCTGGCTAACAACTGGTAGATATGCCGAAGAATTTGAAGCAGAATTTGCAGATTTTATGGATCAGAGATATTGTTCTCTGGTTAATTCTGGTTCTTCTGCTAATTTAGTTGCTTTATCAGCTTTGACTTCAGATAAATTGGATGATAGAAAATTAAAAGCTGGAGATGAAGTAATCACAGTAGCTGCTGGTTTTCCAACTACAGTTAATCCAATTGTTCAAAATAATCTAGTGCCTGTATTTGTAGATGTAGAAATTGGCACCTATAATATAAAGGTTTCCGAATTAGAAAAAGCTCTATCTGATAAAACTAAAGCTATTATGCTTGCTCACACTCTGGGTAATCCATTTAATTTAAAAGCTGTAACAGAATTTGCTGAAGAACATGACTTATATTTAATTGAAGATTGCTGTGACGCAGTTGGAACTACTTATGATGATGAAATGGTCGGAACTTTTGGAGATTTTGCTACTGTTAGTTTTTATCCTGCTCACCATATGACAATGGGAGAAGGCGGAGCAGTTTTAACTAATAACCCGGTATATAAAAAGCTAGCAGTTTCTTTTCGAGATTGGGGTCGAGACTGCTACTGTGAACCAGGTGCGAATAATACCTGTGGACGCAGATTTTCTATGCAGTTTGGAGATCTTCCTTATGGTTATGATCACAAATATGTTTACAGTCATGTTGGTTATAACTTAAAAGTTACTGATATGCAGGCAGCAGTTGGAGTAGAACAGTTAAAAAAGCTTCCTGACTTTATAAAAGCAAGAAAAGAAAACTTCGAAAAATTATATAAAGGTATTAAGGAATTTGAAGAATATTTAATCTTACCTGAAGCAGAAGAGAATTCTGATCCTTCCTGGTTTGCTTTTCCGTTGTCTGTTAGAGAAAATGATAATTTCACTAAAAATGAACTTGTTAATTATTTAGAAGAACACAAAGTGATGACCAGACAATTATTTGCTGGTAACTTAACCAGACAACCTGCCTATCAGAATGTTGAATACAGAGTTGTTGGAGATCTTGCAAATACTGATTATATAATGAATAATACTTTCTTTATTGGAGTTTATCCAGGACTTGATGACCAGAAGATTGAATATATTATCCAGCAGTTTGCTGATTTTTTTGATGAAAGGATATAAAAAATGGCAGTTGTAACCCAGGCAGAGGTCTGGTCTGTAATTGAACACACAGCAGAGATTAGAGAATATATCTTAAAACCTGATAAATATAGAAGATTTGAAGCTGGAATGTTTCTGCAGCTTTCTTTAGAAAAGGTTGATTCTTCTGATTACTGGCCTGAATCAAGAACATTTAGCTTAGCTTCTTATTATAATAAAGAAAAAGTAATCAGGCTGGTAATAAAAAAAGCTGGGCGATATACTACAAGAATTTTTAATGAAGTTGAACAAGGTAGTGAAATTACAATTAAATATGCTTATGGAGATTTCATTTTACCAGTCTTTGATCAAAAAAATGATATTATCTGTCTGGCTGGTGGAACTGGAGTAACTCCTTTTTTTAGTTTTATAGAGGCTCTGGAAGAACAAAATGAGCTAGAGCGATTAAAACTTCTTTATTCAGCTAAAAAGTATGAAGACTTTATAAGACTCGACTATTTAAAAGAGAAATTAAATAATGATCAACTATTATTATTTACAACTCAAGAAGAAAATAAAGAAACTATAAATAGAAGAATAGCCACAGAAGATATAATAAACTCAGCTTCTAATTATCAGGAGGCTCATTACTATATCTGTGGCACAACTGATTTTAATTTAGATTTCAAAGAAAAACTTGAAGCTGAAAATTTAAAAAATATTTATCTAGATCAGTGGGAATAAAAAATAGGGGGTTAAATTTTTATGAAAGCAGTAATACTTGCAGGTGGATTTGGAACCAGGCTTGGTAACAGAACTAATTTAATTCCAAAACCTATGGTTAAGATTGGTCAGAAACCTGTTCTCTGGCATATTATGAAAACTTATGCTCATTATGGAGTAACTGATTTCATTATTTGTCTTGGTTATAAAGGTGATGTAATTAAGGATTATTTTCTGCATTATGAAGCTAAAAATAATGACTTTACTATAGACTTAAGTAACTCTGATATAACATTCCATAATAATCACAATGAAACAGATTGGAATGTAACTCTGGTTGATACTGGATTAAATACTCTTAAAGGTGGTAGAATCAAAAGAATTGAAGGGTATTTAGATGATGGTATAAACCTACTCACATACGGTGATGGAGTTGCTGATATAGATATTAATAATTTAGTTGATTTTCATAAAGAACATAATAAAATGGTTACGATTTCAGGAGTACATCCTCCAGCTAGATTTGGAGAACTTTTGGAAGAAGGTAATGTAGTTCAATCTTTTGAAGAAAAACCACAGACTTCTAAAGGTTTGATTAATGGTGGTTATATGGTTTTTGAAAGAGAGATGCTTGCTCATTTATCTCCTGCAGAAGACTGTGATTTTGAGGTTGGTCCTTTAGAAAAATTATCTAAACAGGGTAAAGTTATGGTTTATAAGCATGATGGTAACTGGGAATGTATGGATCATGAACGTGATGTTAAACATTTAAATAAACTCTGGAATGAAGATAAAGCCTTCTGGAAGGTCTGGAAATAATGAAAGAATTATTTGATGGAATTTATAAAGGTAAAAATGTATTAGTAACCGGTCATACTGGATTTAAAGGATCCTGGTTATCTATCTGGTTAAATGAAATGGGAGCAAATGTGATTGGTTATGCCTTAGATCCTTATACAGAGAAAGATAATTTTGTAGTTACTAATTTAAGTAAAAAAATTACTGATCTTAGAGGTGAAATAAGAGATTATGATAATCTTTTAAGAACTTTTAAAGAAGAAAAGCCAGAGATTGTCTTCCATCTGGCAGCTCAGCCACTGGTAAGATTATCATATAAAGAACCAAGAGAAACTTATGAAGTTAATGTAATGGGGACTGTAAATGTTCTGGAAGCAGCAAGGCATAGTGATAGTGTTAAAACTGTAATTATTATAACCAGTGATAAATGTTATGAAAATAATGAGTGGATCTGGGTTTATAGAGAAAATGATCCTATGGGGGGATATGATCCTTATAGTTCCAGCAAAGGTTGTGCAGAATTAGTTACCTCTGCTTATACTAGATCATTTTTTGAGAATGAAGATTCTGATATAGCTGTGGCTTCGGTTAGAGCTGGTAATGTTATTGGTGGTGGAGACTGGGCAGAGGATAGGCTGATAACTGATTGTATTAGCTATCTAAAAGAAGATAAAGCTATTGAGATTAGAAGTCCCAAAGCTATTAGACCCTGGCAGCATGTTTTAGAACCTTTGCGGGGTTATTTACTATTAGCTTCAAAACTTTATCAAAATCCTGAAAAATATACAGGTGCCTGGAACTTTGGTCCTGATGAAGCCTCAATTGTGACAGTTGGAGAGCTTGTTGATAAACTAGTTTATAAATGGGGATCAGGTGAATGGATTGATACATCTAATAACAATGAACCATATGAAGCGAAACTATTGAAACTAGATATCAGTAAAGCCAGACATCATTTAAACTGGGAACCAAAACTTAGTTTTGACCAGACAATTGATTTTGTTGTTGACTGGTATCAAAATGATAATATTGATTATGATTTTGATGTAAAACAGATTAAAGAATATCTGAATATAGGTGAAGAATAAAATCATGAAAAATAAAAAATTTCTTGTTACAGGTGGTACTGGTTTTATAGGATCTCATTTAGTTAATAGGTTAGTAAAAATGGGAGAAGAAGTACATGTGATTGCTCATTCGGAGAATAATTTCTGGCGTTTGGAAAATATTGATAAAATTAATATAGAAATTATTGATATAAAAGATTTTGATAAACTAAATAAATTTATCTCAAAATTAAATCCAGATATTATTGTTCATTTAGCTGCTTATGTAAATGCTGAAAGAGATTTAAATGGTATTGATATGGCAATTGATAATAATTTTAATGGTACTTTAAATTTATTAAAATCTTTAAATAATATTGATTATGACTTATTTATTAATACAGGTACCTGTGAAGAATACGGTGATGGTGAGGCTCCATTCCAGGAAAATCAGAGAGAACATCCAGTTTCTCCTTATTCTTTATCAAAAACTTGTTCTACATATTTATGTGAGTTGTTCTCAAAAATCTATGATAAACCAATTATAACAGTAAGACCTTTTTTAACTTATGGACCAAAACAGACTTCAAAAATGTTGATACCAGAACTTATTAGAAGAGGTATTAAGGGAGAAAAGATGAATCTTACTGCAGGGGAACAAAGCAGAGATTTTATATATATTGACGATTTAATTGATGCATTCATCGTTTTAATTAATGAATATAATGAGTTTAATGATTATGAAATAATCAATATTGGTACGGGTAGACAAATATTAATAAAAGATATCGTTAAACTGATTGGAGATTTTTTACCAAAAAGTGAGTTTGAATTAGGTGTTTTATCTTATAGAAAAGGTGAAACTATGGAATTTTATTCAGATAATAGTCGTCTTAAAAAATTAGGATGGGTTTCAAATATTAAAATTAAAATCGGATTAAGAAATACGATTAATTGGTGGATTAAAAAAAGTTCTAGAATAAATAGGTAAATTAATTCAATATATTTTGATAATTAATTTGGGTAGTTATTTGCATTGTTTCTGAAAAGTCAAGTAAATTTTAAAAATACTTTTGTAGTCCCAGTTGTTTTATGCAGCTGTTGATTTTCTCTTCCGATTGAGTCGTTTTCTTCTATCAATTGCTGACTGATGTTTCT
>Ga0208430_10094_pt1 | contig 23586 bp, 25 predicted proteins | sample Wag42014_10_12_FD_187329 | JGI IMG/M metagenome (GOLD analysis project Ga0208430, IMG submission 187329) | Deep subsurface shale carbon reservoir microbial communities from Ohio, USA - Utica-2 Time Series 2014_10_12 (SPAdes) (version 2) ...
TAAAACGTCAAGAATTGTGAATGCCACGCTTTCAGGGTCTTTGAGTCTGTGATCCCATCTGGGGATCACGGCAACCACCTGAAAGAATTCGGCAAAAACCCTAATAAAGGTTACTATAAACACGCCCTTGGAACGATCGGAACGCTGACGTCAGATGTATAGATGTATCCTGCTTTCAATTCTTTTAAAGTCTTATTGGAACGGGATAACTGAAAAGCCTAAGCAAAAAACCGCACCTACTTTCAATTCTTTTAAAGTCTTATTGGAACACCGGTTCCAAAGTTCGAGATTTACGCCGAGGTGAGCTTTCAATTCTTTTAAAGTCTTATTGGAACTTGCCCCAGACAGCGTGGACACGGTCAATAATGTTCTTTCAATTCTTTTAAAGTCTTATTGGAACCACCAGCTTTGTATCTAAGAAGTAAGTTTGTCCGTTTACTTTCAATTCTTTTAAAGTCTTATTGGAACTTGGATGCTAGAAAGGCATACTGCAACACGGAAGAATCTTTCAATTCTTTTAAAGTCTTATTGGAACAGGATTTATGCGGAATACAATAATATTAGTTGCCCAACTTTCAATTCTTTTAAAGTCTTATTGGAACCCATAGCTTTCTGCCTAAGTGCATCCTTCAATTGCCTCTTTCAATTCTTTTAAAGTCTTATTGGAACATCCAAGTGCTGAGCGGAGCTAAGCCAACTTCTTATACTTTCAATTCTTTTAAAGTCTTATTGGAACATATTAAAAGGTGATGAAGAATGACTAAGAAAGAAGAACTTTCAATTCTTTTAAAGTCTTATTGGAACCAGGAGCAGCATTGGGAGCATTAACCCTTAAAAAGAGTATAGACGCTTTTACTTTCAATTCTTTTAAAGTCTTATTGGAACTTGCAACTTTTGTTAATTCTTCATCATCGAATTCGAAATATTCTTTCAATTCTTTTAAAGTCTTATTGGAACGCTGTTGGTAGATACATCAAGGACTTAAAAGTTCTCTTTGGCTTTCAATTCTTTTAAAGTCTTATTGGAACGTAAAAAATGAGAAAAGCCTTAATCGTGTTGGTTTTCTTTCAATTCTTTTAAAGTCTTATTGGAACGCCAAGCTGAATAATAAGCTTTTGAGCGCTATACTTCTTTCAATTCTTTTAAAGTCTTATTGGAACTGAGAACGGCAACAAGCTGAGTTATTATGTCGAAAGCCTTTCAATTCTTTTAAAGTCTTATTGGAACAGGGGCGATTTTTCCTCTAAACTCCTCAAAGAGTAATTAGAAGGCTTGAATCTTATAAGCTTTTCTTCAAGGGGTCAATAAAACTCCCCTCAAAAAGCTCAAATTCGAGCTTCCAGAAAAAACTTTAAAGCTCTAGCCTACTTAAAGCTCCTCCTTTTTCCCCATGCCCAACTTTGTTCATAAGACTTCCAGGGGCAAAATAGGAGCTTAAATCAAAAATAACCCAATAAAACCGCCTTAAACTAAAAATGGTTAAATTTCCACGAGGAGAGACCACCAAAGAAGCCCTAAGAAGCCTCAACTCAAAACTTCGAAAAAATTTCGTTACAAAACTCTCAAAAACTTGTAACTCTTTGTAAGATAGTAACCTTCAGTTACTAAAGACTTCCAGAGCATTCCTAGAGCCTTAAACTCAAAATTAATCCTTCAGAAAGCAGAAAAACCAAAAAGAGAGAATCCAAACATGATACAAGACTATTGGATAAGCATTTTGAGTTTTCTTAATACAATCTCTGGGCTCTCCCCAAATATTAGGATCATTGCCTCCCTGCCCCAATCCCCGAGGTGGTAAATTATGTCAGGTTTGCTGTTTACCCTTTCAATTGCAGTTCGTATTCCCCACGGAATAGTGCTTCCTTCTTTGGCTTTTATTCCCTCTGGCTCCTCTCTTCTGTCGTAGAATGAAACTCTAAGCCCCAACTCGGAGGCTTTCTTAATCAGCCCCTTGCTGTATTTTAAGTTTAATGCGCTTCTTGTTTCGGGGAAGAATTCCATAAAGGTTAGAACCGCCCTTGCTATGTGGTCTGAGGCTCCAAATTCCACGTCGCCCACAGGCTTTACCGTGCTTCCGAACTTTACTATCCTTCCTTTGACCCCTGCAACATTCTCTTTGCTCCTTGCGTAGAGCTTTGGCAGTGCGTAGACAAAGTTCATGCCCACTTCTGGCACGTAATGAGAAAGCCCTTCAATTGCCAGGAGCTCCTTGACGGCATTCCTTAGAGCTTCATAAACCCTCCATTTTTCAGCAGGAATCTCTATCCAGGCGTTCTGGTTAACGGGGCAGTGTCCGTGACCTATCTTTGCTCCATAGTAGATTCCCATCGTTATGAACTCCTTTGCAATTCTAACTGCCTCCTCAAGCTCTTTTCCCTTGGCTAGATTTGCCGTTATTGCTGCAGAAAAAGAACATCCTGTGCCGTGGGTACAGCCGTCAACAAACGGTGCTCTGTATTCCTTGAACTCGCCGTTAAAATAAAACACATCCACAGCTTCACTTAATCCTAGATGTCCTCCCTTAACTATTGCACCCTCCGCCCCTAGCTCTTCCACTATGATTTTTGCGGCTTTTCTTGCATCTTCAAGGTTTTCAATCCTTATTCCGCTCAGCTTTTCAGCTTCTGGCTTGTTGGGAGTTACAACCTTTGCAAGGGGAATTATCTTCTCAATCAAAGCGTCCATTGCGTCTTCCCTTAACAAGGGCGCTCCACTTTTGGCTATCATTACCGGATCCACCACGAGGGGAAAGCTGTATTTTTTCACCGTTTTTGCAACGGCTTTAATAATCTCAGCGTTGCTCAGCATTCCGGTCTTTGCTGCATCAACTCCTATGTCATCGGCAACCGCTTCTATCTGCTTTGCAACAACTTCTGGTGCAACATCATATATCGCCCTTACTTCTTGGGTGTTTTGGGCTGTTACTGAGGTTATTGCAACCAAGCCATGAACACCAAAGGCAGAGAAGGTCTTTAAGTCTGCCTCTATCCCCGCCCCACCTCCACTATCACTTCCTGCTATAGTCAGGGCCTTCTTAATCACTCTATCACCTCCATTCTTCTTAGAGCTTTAAGGGTGAAGAATCCCAAAGTGGTACCCACTAGAGTGCTTGGAGCAAAAGCAATCCAGAACCATGTAACTCCCTTGTAAACATTTATGAGAGGGCCAAATAATAGAGCACCTAACGTGCCTCCTATAAAAACTGTAGCAAGGGGCTCGCTAAAAGCAACCCAGTCTTTCTTCATGAGTTTATAAGCCAGTCCTACAGTGAAAGCCCCTGGGATTCCACCGGGTATTGAGAATATTGTGCCTACTCCAAAGGAGATCCTAAGAAGACCTATTAATAGGGCTGTTAAGGAAGCCCACCATGGCCCAAGCATGATTCCGGTTATTACATTTATAAAGTGCTGGAAGGGTGCTACTTTTGTTGGACCTATAGGAAAGGAAATTGTTCCGAGGATAACACCTAATGCCGTGAAAATTCCAACATAAGCAAGTTTTTGTGTTTTGGTTTCGGCTTTCATTTAATCATCTCCTCCACAATTCTCCTCATTTCTTCCGTGGCCTTCTTTACATTCTCAGCCCCCATTATCGCGGAAATTACTGCAACTCCATCGACGCCGGTTTTGAGGACTTCCTTAACGTTTTCGTGGTTTATACCCCCTATAGCCACAACGGGAATTTTCACCGACTCCACTATTCTCCTAAGCCCCTCTATGCCGATAACTCTGACATCTTTCTTTGTGGATGTGGGAAAGACTGAACCTGCCCCTAAGTAGTCGGCCCCTTCTTTTTCCGCGTGCAGAGCTTCCTCCAAACTGTAAACCGAAGCCCCAATAACCAAATTCGGCGCTATATCTCTAGCCAGGGAAATGGGCATATCCTCTAGACCCAGCTGGACTCCGTCTGCGTTTGTTGCTAAAGCCACATCCACTCTGTCATCAACGAAATAGAGGGCGTCGTACTCCTCTGTGAGCTTTCTTATTTCTTTGCCGATTTCTATCATCTCTCTCGTTGGAGCGTTTTTTATCCTGAGCTGGATGGAGGTTGCACCACCTTCGAGGGCTTCTTTCACGCTTTCTACTTCTGGCTTCAACCTTCTATCAGTTATAACATAAAGCCTCAGCTTTTTTCTAAGGTTCAACTTCCCTCACCTTCGCCCTCTCTTTTATGAGCGCCCCATCAATCCTGTAGAGCCAGTCGTAGAGCTTCATGTGAAAGCTTCCCGGATATGGGGACTCTTCAACAGCTTTCTCAGCAGCGATTTCAAATGTTGTGAGCCCCGCTATAGCGGCTTTCAAAGGTTCTTCAACTGCTAAAAATGCTCCTATTATTGCTGTAGCCATGCACCCGGTTCCCGTAACCCTTCCGAGCATAGAGGTTCCGTTTTCTATGGCATAAGTTCTCTCGCCATCACTCACGTAGTCCACAGCACCGGTAACCGCTACCACCGTTCCGAACTTTTCAGCCGCTTTCTTGGCTAGGTCTTTCGCGGCATCTTTATCATAAACTGCTGAATCCACGCCCCTAGTTTTGCCATGCTTGCCAAGAAGGGCGGCTATCTCACCGAAGTTGCCCCTCACCACGCTTACATCCCCTAATTCCAGCAGGTTTAGAGAGGTCTTTGTCCTCAGCTTTGTTGCCCCAGCACCGACGGGATCAAGAACTACTGGCTTTTTGAGCTCTTTGGCAACCTCAACGGCTTTAAGCATGGAATATATTTTGTGCTCATCAAGGGTTCCAATGTTTATTACGAGTGCATCAGCTAAGCTGACCATCTCTTCGAGCTCCTCTATCGCATGGGCCATGACGGGTGAAGCTCCTACTGCAAGGAGAGCATTTGCGGTGGTGTTCATCACAACATAGTTCGTGATGTTGTGCACCAGTGGCCTTTTTTCTCTTAATTTTTCAAGTGCTTCGCCGATCCACTCCATCTTCACCACCTCTCAAGCAAGTAGTAAATGGTGCTCACAAGAAGAAACGTTGGAATACTTGAGCCGAGCCTGAAGCCAAGTTCACTTAAAATCGGAATGTGAAGCCCAAAGAGGCCTTCCACAGCCAGCCCCATATAGAATGCAAACCCTATCGCCCAGATTGCTACTGCCTTTAAGTTGTATCCAGCAAATGGGCCGTTTTCATCGAGCAGCTCCTCTGGAGTATAGGTCTTTCTGACTAGGAAGTAGTCTGTTATCATTATTGCAGCTAGAGACACGAACGCTCCACCTATGAGAAGCAAGAAGCTTTCATACTGCTCCATTGGGAAAACAAGGGCTAATAGAGTCCCAAGGAAACCAACTAGGAGTACCTGTTTCTTTGCGTCCGCTTTCGGTGAGATGTTCTTGTAGGTTATTGCGGCTGAGTAAACGTCGAGGAACGTTGTGGTGACCGTGGAGAAAATAATTACCAGCATAGCCGGAATTCCAATGCCGTAGGCGGCTATGATTTTAATGGGGTCTCCTTCGCCGATTGCCATGTTTGTCAAAGCCCCAACAAAGTAGAACAGGCTTGAGGACACAAAGTAGCCTAAGTAGGTGCCCCAAAATGCTGAGCCCTTACCTTTGGCGAACCTCGAATAGTCTGCTATTAGTGGCGCCCAAGAAAGAGGCATTGCTATTACCAAGTCCAGCGCTAGCATAATGCCTATTTCTCCAGTTCCGGGCTTGGAAAGGAGCTCACCTAAGGGGAACCTCTTGAGTGTAACGTAGGTAAGCCACAGGCTCAATGCAAGCAAAAGCAGAGCTGCTATTTTTTCGAGCTTTTCCCAGTTTTTTGGACCAATATATGTCCATCCTGTAACGAGGATGCCCAGGAGAATTACCCAGAGGGCATAGCTTTCAAAACCGAGGACTTTTGATACTGCATTCATGGCGTTTGCTCCAACTATGAGCATTATTGCTGTCCACCCTATAAGCTGGAGGTAGTTCAAGAGTGACGGTAAAATCGAACCTTTGATTCCGAGAGGAGCCCTAGAGAGCACCATAGTTGGTAGTCCAGTTTCCTCACCTTCGATGGCTATTAAACCCATCACTGCATTTCCCAAGATGTGGCCGATGATTATTACCAGTACCGCCATACCAAGTGAGAGCGCTGGAGTTAGCAGTGCCCCTGCCCAGAATTCTGCGATGCTTATTCCTGCTCCGAACCATATTGCGAAGATTGTTAGGAAAGTAAACGTCCTTTTATTCTTCTCTACGGGTCTTATGTCATACCCTTCCATGTTTCCACCCAATTTTATGCACTCCGAGAATTTTATAACTTTTTTGTTAAAATCTAAAACCAAGTTATAAACACAAAAAAGAAGAACATGAGACAGATTTCGAGAAAGGTGCTTTAGATGCGCATAACATAGAAATATCTATCTAGAGAGGAGTGAACCCTCTGGTAATATTTTTCCAAAACTTCAAACCCAATCCTCTCAGCTACTATCTCTGCATTAAACTGAGCAGGAAACGCTATGCTTAAGTAGCCGTCAAGGACATCATATATGCTTGATAAGGCTTTTTTATACAGTTCCTCTCTTTTTCTCCCCCCTAGGGTTGCGGAGGTTCCGTAAGGAGGATCAGTTGCAACAGCTTCAAATGTTTTATCCGGAAAGAGCTCTCTAAGCCTTGTAGCATCCCCCTGCTTTAAAACGTAGTTTTTGACTCCATAATGTTCCAGATTCCTCCTGGCACCTTCGACCATGTCTCTCCTTAGGTCTACCCCATAGACCTTCAGTCCCATGAGTCCTGCCTCTATGAGTATTCCACCCGTCCCCATAAAAGGGTCAAGAACTTCCTTTCTAGCCCTTGCCAGATTGACCATTGCTCTCGCTACTCTTGGGGGCAAGGCTATGGGTTTGTAGAATGGCCTTTTGTCAGCTTTTCGCTCGTTAAACTCCTTCGCTTCGAAAAATTTCTTTCTAACTCCAACCCAGAGCTTTTTTCCGCAGTAAACTCTGATTAATGTTTGGGGAGAGCTTAGATTCACTTTGAACCCTCTTTTTGAAACTATTGCCCCAACTTTTCTTTCAACATCTTCTACTTCATGCGAGCAGTTTACCATGGTTTCCCGGTCCACTTTAAAAGTTCCCCTGATGTATTTTTCCCATTCAATACTCTCTGCTTTTGAATACAGTTCCTCCGGGCTCTCAGCGGAAAACAAAAGCTCGCCGTATTCGTGTGCCAGGCCTAGCCTATCGAGGAATGGAAACGCCCTTTTATCGCCCTTAACAGCAAGGAACAGGTAATCCCTCTCAATGATTTTAAACTCTGGGCTAGCCATTTCCAGTAACGCTTTAACTTCGCCTTGAGCCATTTCCGGAAGATTTCCAAGTATTTCGATGTAGAGCATATGACTACCTTCCTTTAGTGCCTTTTAAGATTTTTTGGAGCAAACATCAACGCAACTGCCAGAGCAAGGGGTACTAACGAAGATAAGAAGTTAAGTCCAAAGCTTATTTCGCTTAGATATCCCCCTATTAGAGGCCCAACGACCCATCCGATGCTCATCATCGTATTTAGCATTCCCATAGCCTGTGCCCTTATCCTGTCCTCTGTTTTCAGTGCTACGTAGGCTGATGCTGCGCTAACAAAGGCAGACCACTTCACTCCCGAGAGTATTGAAAGGGCTATCATCAGATTTATGCTTTTAACTGCTCCATACCCGTAGAACACCACCATGTAACCCACTAGCGACAAGATGAAAATCTTTTTCGCGCCCTTTTTATCAATAGCCCTGCCTATGAAGGGGGCACTTAAGGCAGCTGCTAGGGAATCAACACCGAAGAGAATTCCAACCCATTGGCTCCCAAATCTCTCTTCAAAGTACACGGAGAGCACGGAGTAAACCTGGCCGGAAGCTATCATTGCAAACAAGACGGATAAGTAAAAAATGCCCAGCTTTCCCTTCAGAAGGCTCTTAAAAGCGCTACCCTTGAAAATAACCCTCTCACTCTCTCTGCTTTCCTGAGTTAGTATCAACCCCTCAGAATGTGAAGTTTGGTGAGGGGTTTCTTTGATAAGCATCACTATTCCGGCCGAAACAATTGATATCAGTGCGGAGATAATAAAAGCACTTTTGATACCGAGGACTTTAACTATTCCGCTTCCCACAAAGTTCCCCAGCATGTACCCCATATTTTCAACGAAGTTAAAGAACCCAAATGTTGAACCCACCTTTTCCATAACCGAAAGCTCGGTAATAAAGGCAGTATGGGCGGGAAAAATTGAAGAGCTTAACACTCCCTGAAGAATCCTTATCCCGAGGAGCGCTGAGGGAGTTGTGGCAAATATTACAAAAAGGTACGCAATACCTGAAGAAAAGATTCCAAATGCTATGAACGGTTTTCTTCTACCGGTTTTATCGGAAAGGTATCCAAAGGGGTACTGGGCTATGCTGGATGTCAAATTGAAAGCAACACTCAAAAGCCCGACAAGAAAAAGTGACCCTCCCAGGGCTTTCATGTATACACCGAGGTATGGATAGGCTATTCCCCAGCTTACATTGGCTAAGAACATTGAAATTGCAAGAAGAAGGAGGTTTCTTTTCTTTCTCTTCCGAATGGAGATTTTTGCAGCTCGCTCCTTAATGATTTGAAGCAGAGACTGCTCTCTTTTCATGCTCTCACCCCCTCAATTTTTGAGGATGTCTCTGATGAGGGCATTTGCTATCTCCTTGTCTATCGCTCCCGCTCTGAGCTCCCTTAACACTCTCTGAATGCCGAAGCGTTTTAAAATCGGCGCACTTTTGGTAGCGTTTTTCCACAAGGAACATCCAAAGCCTAATGCGTATTTTCTGCCGAGGAGGCTTATTGCTTCTCTTTTATCAAGGGCTAAAAAGGCAGGTAGGTTTAGCTTTATCAGGTCTTCCTCTTTGTAAATCGAAATGCTTCCGAAGCTCAGCAGGTCCCCTGAAGCAACTATTTTTATCCCGTTTTTCCTTGCGTAGTCCTTAACTGCTTCCATTATCATTGAATGACATTTACCGCAGATAGGAGCCTTCTTTTTTATCTGCGCGCTTATAGTCTCCATGTATTCCGGGATTTCAACAAAAACTGCTCCGTACTCCTGAGCTCTGAAGAGTATTACGTCCCTCATTTGAGGGAGCTTTACCATAACCGGGACTACTTCAAATCCCGCCCATCGAAGGATTAAAAGCGAGGCAGTGCTGTCGCTTCCCATTGAAAATGCGAGGGCGATTTTTTCCCTGATTTTTTCTCTATTAAATTCTTTCCCGTAAAGTCTGTAATGGACTAGGCTTTTTAACCTTTCATAGGCTTCTTCACTAATCTCTCCCCTAACCCGCTCGAGGGCTTCAAGGCTTTGATGCAAACGATAAGTCTTAACAAAGTCGTCTTTCACTGTCTCTATCATTGTGAGTGGGTTTGAAATTGGGCTTTTAAAGGGTTTCTATGGGAGAGGATACTGTTAGGATAACGGGGCATACCTCCTGAATGAACTGTAAAGATTAAATCCAGAAAGTTCAATTGAATTAGGGTGGTAGATATGTTTGCGGAGATAGTTACTGTGGGAGATGAACTGCTGACGGGCAACACTGTCGACAGCAATTCCGCATTTATAGCCCAAAAGCTCACGGAAAGAGGCTACTGGGTGAAGAGAATAACAACTGTGGGGGATGACGTTGAAGATATAAAAACTGTAATCAGAGAGTCGCTATCCCGAAAGCCAGAAGTTTTAATAATCGCTGGAGGGTTAGGCCCCACGCACGACGATGTTACAATGCTTGCCCTTGCCAAGGCCCTTGACATTGAGCTTGAATTGAGAGAGGATGCACTCAAGAGAATTGAACAGTTTTACTTGGAGCTCTATGAGAAAGGCCTCGTAGATGATCCGAAAATCAATGACGCACGTAAAAAGATGGCATATCTTCCAAAGGGGGCTGAGATGCTCAACAACTCTGTCGGGGCTGCACCGGGAGCGTTTTTGGTTCATGAAAAAACAAAAATATTTGTCCTTCCGGGAATGCCAAAGGAAATGAAGGCAATGCTTGAGGAAGAAGTGCTCCCCAGACTTGGAAAGAAAACATTTGTTCAGAGAAAGCTACTTGCAGAGATAACGGACGAATCAAAGCTCGCTCCAATATTAAATGAGACGTTGGGCAAGTTCAAGGTGAGGATACACTCTTCCCCAAAGGGCTTTGGAAAATACATCGGAATAATTATCTTTGGAGAGTCGGAAGAGGAGGTTGAAAAGGCAAAGAAATTTATGGAGGAAAAGGGAATAATGTTTGAAGAAGTCTAAGGAATCTGGAAGATACGCATTGTATTTGTTCCTACGGTTTTTCCTATTGGTTTTCCTTCCGTTAGGAGCACTGTATCATCCTCTTTAGCTATTCCCAATCCCTTTACCAGCATTATTATGTCCTTTTCAGTGAAGCCCTCGTCCATGTGGGATGGGTAGACTCCGTATGAAAAGGCCAAGTTATTGCAGACCTTTTCATTGCTTGAGAAAGCGAGGATCCACTGCTTGGGTTTGAAGCGAGATATTAACCTTGGGGTTAACCCCGTTTTTGTGGGGGTTAAGATGTATTTTATGTCTATGGCACAGAGAGCATCTATGACGCTGCGGGTTATTGCCTCTTTTATAGTGCTTTTTTGCGGCAGTGATTCAATCCAACTGCGCAGTCTGGAATATCCTAGGGATTCTCTGTATTCTTCTGTTGCTTTAGCTATCTTTGCCATCATCTCAACTGCTTCAACGGGATATTTTCCTATGGCCGTTTCCTCTGAAAGCATTACGGCATCTGTACCGTCAAGTATTGCGTTCGCGACATCTGTTACTTCTGCCCTTCTGGGTATCTTTTCAGTGGTCATTGAGACAAGCATTTGGGTGGCGGTTATTACTGGCTTTGCAGCTAGATTTGCCTTTTTTATGAGTTGCTTTTGCATTATGGGGAGCTTTTCAATTGGCATCTCAACACCGAGGTCGCCCCTTGCTACCATTATTCCATCCGCTGCGTTTAGGATCTCATCAAAGTTTCTCACAGCATCCGGTCTCTCTATCTTTGCAATAATGAAGAGCTCTGCGTTTTTCTTTGCAAGAAAGCTCTTCACCTTGAGCACGTCATACACAGAGCCTACGAAGGACAAACCTATGGCGTCTATTCCATGTTCAATTGCAAACTCTATTATCTCGAGGTCCCTTGGAGTTATCGCTTCAATTGGAAGGTTGGCTTTTGGAATGTTTATTCCCTTGTGGGAGAACAATATTCCTCCGTTAACCACTACACATTCGACGTCATTGCCCTTAACTTCTTCAACCCTCAGCATTATGTAGCCATCGCTTAGGTATATGGTATCACCCTTTGAAACCAGCTTTGGAAAGTCTTTAAACTCGACAGGAATGGTCGTTTCGTCGCCTTCAACATCTCTTGTTGTGAGAACGACTTTTTCTCCCTTTCTTAGAGTTATAGAGTCCCCCTTCAGCTTTCCGACCCTCATTTTTAGTCCTGGCAGATCGCCTAAAATTGCCACTCTCCTCCCTAATTTCTCGGCAGCATCTCTCACCAACTCGATAGTCTTTGTATGCTCCTCAAAAGTTCCATGGGAGAAGTTTATTCTCGCGACACTCATTCCAGCTTCTATCATCTTTTCTATAGTGCTCCTTTGCCTGGATGCAGGCCCTATTGTGGCGATTATCTTTGTTTTATGAGACGGAAGTTGCATTTCTCTCACCATTTTCCTTTTTTCTTCAGGATTAATTAAGTTTTCTGAGATTCGAAAGGTATTTTAAATCCTTCCCCTATCTTTTTCCATGAGGAGAAAACTAATAGTTGCAATCCCTCCCGAGGAGCTTCTTAAAATCAAGGAAAATTCCAAAGCTAAAATAAGAGTAGAAATCCAAGAGGCAGAGCCGTTTTTTGGGATGCCCAGGTGGGAGATAGTGGTTGATGGGAGCAGTGAAGAAATCGAGAAATTTATGAATGCATTGATGAGGTCAAGGGCAGGGGGATAGTGAATCCTGAAGATTTTCTGTTTATCCCACCAGCGCGTTTTTTAATCCAAACTCCTTCACAAATTCTGCCGCTTTAAACATCTCATCGTTTGTGAGCCTTCTATCGATTTCGGGGTATTCGTGGGCTTTATACTCCGGCCGATACTGGAACATCACGTTAACCCTAACACTCTTACCGAGATTTTCGCTGATCCACTTTAAAATAGGCTTTGTGCAGCACTCTAGGTGTCCTGGCATTACGAGATGCCTTATCAGGAACTCGGCTTTGTAGTGCTGTTTAGCCAGTAAAAAGTTCCTCGTAACGGTTTCCCAGTATCTGGGAGCTCTTGAGTATTTGAGGGCATCCTCGTTATTACCCCATTTGAAATCCGCCAGATAAACATCTACAATTCCATCCAAAAGCTTCATGCTTTTTTCGCTCATATACATGTTTGAGTTCCAGACCACTGGAATGGGAACTTTGACGTACTTTAGAGTCTCAAGGATAAAAGGAAGGTTAGGAGTTGGCTCACCACCGACGAAGTTAACGTTTTTAGCCCCTTCGGCATATGCCACGGCTACCTTGGTGGCCATATCCTCTGGAGAATACCTCAAGCCCACGCGGTACTGGCTTATATCCCAGTTCTGGCAGAAGACACATCTAAAGTTGCATCCGGAAAAGAAGACTGTATAAGACGGCACAAGCTCTGGCTCCTCCCCTATGTGGAGAAAATCACTCGCAATTAGGCTTTCCTTAACCCTGCAGTAGCCGATTTCTTCAAAGCGATTCGCATGGCACTTAAACTCGCACAGCTCACAGCTTTCAAGCATTCTACGGGCTATTATGGCTTTCAAGTCGAGGAGGCTCTTTTCGGGGCTCTCTTTTAGATCATTTTCCCTCAGCTTTTCCATGCCCTCCTCGTGGATTTCCCACAAACTCTCAAGTGCATCATCCTCTCTGAAGCTGACCTCTACCTGCTTTGCATAGAAGAAGTTTGGCTTTTCTTCTCCGCTTAAGATCGAAAAGTAATGGGGCAGCGCTTCTCTTGCTTTTCTGATTTCTTCAATCTCAACCCTCCTGAACCACATGATATGAAATGGTACGTGGAATATTATAAAGTTTAAACCTTTTGAATTTTGGAATGGTTAGCTTTCGATTGTGTTGCCTCTTTCTCAAAAATTCTTCGGATAATTATGCTAAACAAAAAAGCTTATTTGGGGAGTAATTGTTAAATAAAGCTGTTTTCTTGCTTTACGTCAATTAAACTATTTTATGAACCCAAAACCTTTATTAAAATTCAAACGTTAATGAACTTTGGTGGTCTTCTATGAACGGTTGGTGGGGACGAATCCTAAGAGTTGATCTAACAAACAACAAAGTTTGGGTGCAGGAATATTCTCCGGAAGTTGCGAAGAATTTTATTGGTGGTAGAGGTTTAGCAGCATGGATTCTCTGGAACGAAGCCAAAAACGTGGATCCTCTTGGCCCAAAGAACAAGCTTGTATTTGCCACCGGTCCTTTCAACGGTCTTCCAACCCCAAGCGGCGGAAAGATGGTTATAGCTGCTAAGAGCCCCCTAACAGGCGGTTATGGTGATGGGAACCTTGGAACAATGGCTACTGTGCATTTAAGAAAAGCCGGTTATGATGCGCTCGTTGTTGAAGGTAAGGCCAAAAAGCCGGTTTACATCTACATAGAGGATGATAACGTTAGCATTTTGAGTGCTGAGGGCCTCTGGGGCAAAACCACCTTTGAAACCGAGAGAGAACTTAAGGAGATACACGGCAAAAACGTCGGAATTCTAAGCATAGGTCCCGGTGGAGAGAACCTCGTTAAGTATGCCGTTGTTATCTCCCAGGAAGGAAGGGCTGCCGGAAGACCCGGTATGGGTGCAGTAATGGGAAGCAAAAAGCTCAAGGCGGTAGTTATCAAGGGTACCAAGGAAATTCCCGTTGCGGACAAGGAGAAGCTTAAAGAACTTTCACAAGAAGCCTACGATGCAATTCTCAACTCACCTGGCTATCCGTTCTGGCACAGACAGGGAACGATGGCCGCTGTGGAATGGACAAATGAGAACTCCGCCTTGCCGACGAGGAACTTCAGCGACGGCTCTTTTGAGTTCGCCCGCTCAATAGACGGCTACACAATGGAAGGTATGAAGGTTAAGCAGAGGGGCTGTCCATACTGTAACATGCCCTGTGGAAACGTGGTTCTTGATGCTGAAGGTCAGGAGAGTGAGCTGGACTATGAAAACGTCGCCCTATTGGGTTCAAACCTTGGCATAGGAAAGCTTAACGAGGTCTCAGTTCTCAACAGAATTGCCGACGAGATGGGCCTTGATACAATCTCGCTGGGAGTCGCGATATCCTACGTGATGGAAGCTAAGGAGAAGGGCATAATAAAAGATGACGATGCTCCAGAATTTGGTGACTTCAAGAAGGCCAAGCAGCTTGCATTGGACATAGCCTACAGAAGGGGTGAACTTGGAAACCTTGCAGCCGAGGGTGTCAAAGTGATGAGCGAAAAGCTCGGTGCCAAGGACTTTGCAATGCACGTAAAAGGTCTTGAGGTCAGCGGTTACAACTGTTACATCTACCCGGCAATGGCCTTGGCATATGGAACTAGTTCAATCGGTGCTCACCACAAGGAAGCGTGGGTCATTGCATGGGAGATTGGTACCGCACCAATTGAAGGCGAAAAGGCCCAGAAAGTTGAGTACAAGATAACCTACGACCCAGAAAAGGCCGCAAAGGTTATCGAATTGCAAAGACTTAGAGGTGGCCTCTTTGAGATGCTCACTGCCTGTAGATTGCCATGGGTTGAAGTTGGCCTAAGCTTGGATTACTATCCGAAGCTTCTCGAAGCAATCACCGGTGTTAAGTACACATGGGACGACCTCTACAAGGCAGCCGATAGAGTTTACGCCCTCATTAGGGCTTACTGGGTTAGAGAATACAACGGCAACTGGGGCAGAGAGATGGACTATCCGCCTGAGAGGTGGTTCAAAGAAGGCCTTAAGAGCGGCCCATACAAAGGTCAGCACCTTGAGAAGGACAAGTATGACGCTCTACTCAGCGAATACTACAAGCTCAGGGGCTGGGACGAGAGGGGTATTCCAAAGAAGGAGACACTTAAGGAGCTCAACCTTGAGTTCGTCATCCCAGAGCTTGAGAAGGTTACGAAGCTCGAGTGAGCTTTTTTCTTTATCTTTTTTGTCTCTTGGGCTTCTTGACTTCTCTTGTTTTGAAAAGAGATTTTCAAAAGAAAATGAAAAAAGTTCAAGTAAGGTAATCATGCTCATGATAACTTGTTCTCCAATATCAGTTCTTTGTGGATTTTGGATCCGTAGGGAGTTTCTATGTTGATGGTTATCTTGGATATCTGGCGGTTAGTTATAAGCTCGACCTTAGAATCCTTATAAACTCCCTTGAATTCATAAGTTCCAGAGAATAGTCTCCTCTGCTTTAGCTGCCACTTGGACTCATTTAATAAGATTTTCAACCTTTCTATCCGGAATGAAGAGTATATTTCCCGTTGTATTAGTTCTTCCCTTGTTATTCCTGTTATTTTTTCCCATTCTTTGTCTTTTATGTCATACATTGTACCATTAACGTTTACGTACCCTGAGACATTACCTCCGAAAAATTCAAAATAAATTGAGTATCCATACTTATAAGCCCCATTTACATAGTACCTTACGGAGCCATTGAAGGTATACTTCCCTTTAGACTTTTTGAGGTATATTAGATGGTAAGCAGTTATACGCTCAATGCCTGTGGAGGCGTTTTGAACTGCATATAGGGTCGCATTTTCTACATAGATGTAATCCTCCGTGGGGATCTGTTCCAGTTTTGATTGTATTTTTTGAATATCCGGTGCTTCATAAGAGTAACCTAAGAGTGCAACTACCAAAATGGACAATAGACCCGCCACCCAAATAACGCTCTTTCTCATTTTCATCACCAATTTAGGGATACAAAAAAATAAAATTCCTACCAGCGCAATTATCTTTCTCATTCGCCCCCCCAAGCATGAGGAAATTTTCATAAGTAATAAGCCCTCAAACTATATATAATTTACCATTGGAAAAAACGAAAAGACAAAAGTAAAAACAACAAACAACAAAACAAAGTAAAAAGGACAACAAAATTTATCAGCTGACAGAGAATAGTATCTGTGGTGATGCATATGGTGAAAATCAGGCTTATGGGAGCTTTTGCTCATCTTGCCAAAGCTAGAGAGCTTGAGATAAAGCTCGACAGGCCCAAGACCGTGGATGAGATACTTAGGGAGCTAATCCCAAGGTACAATGAGTTCCATGACAAGATAATCCTCATCAACGGCAAGCCCGCAAGGGGAGATGCAGTAGTTGAGGAAGGGGATGAAATAAAGGTCATGCCAGTTCTCAGCGGGGGTTAGAGTATAAGGAGTTCCCAAAAGCGTCTATTCCCACTATGAGCGGAAAGTCCTCAACCTCTAGAACCCAAACCGCCTCAGGAATTCCAAGCTCCTCAAGCCAGTAAACGTCCAAAACTCTTTTTACGCTCTTTGCAGCCAGAGAGCCAGCACCACCAGTAAATGCAAAGTAAACTGCCCTATGTTCTTTAAAGGGTTCTGGATTCATCCCGCCTTTCCCTATGATGCCTTTGATTCCCATGCTTAGGATTTTTTCGAGGTGTCTGTTCATTCTCGCGCTTGTTGTTGGGCCCGCGGAGACTATCTCATACTTGCTTTCCTTTTTTCGCACTATGGGGCCGCAGTGATAGATAACAGCTCCTCTTAAATCAAAAGGCGCTCCCTCCTCAAGTATTTTCCTGTGTGCCAAGTCCCTTGCCGTGTATATTACTCCGGAAAGGTAAACCAAGTCCCCGGCTTTGAGCTTTAATACCTCCTTCTCATTTAGGGGTGTTCTCAGCTTCACTGCCATATTCTCACATCTCCGTTTGAGCTTATCTCCAGAAAAGCCCTCCTATGAGCCCAGCACTGGAAAACGATTCCAGCAGGGAATGAAGCCGGGTGTCTATAGGCTATCTCAACCTTGACGTCTAGAGCAGTTGTTTTTCCTCCCATCCCCATGGGGCCTACTCCTAGAGAGTTTATCTCTTCAAGTAGCACCCCCTCGAATTTTGCTACCCTTTTGTCTTTGTGCCTCTCTCCTACGGGTCTTAACAGGGCTTTTTTGGCAAGCTTTAAGGCCGTGTTAGAGCTTCCCCCAATCCCGATTCCTATGATTACTGGGGGGCAGGGCTTTCCGCCGCATTCCTTAACTCTATTAATTACAGCCCTCTTCACACCTTCAAAGCCTTCTGCGGGAGTAAGCATTGCTAAGGCAGAGCAGTTTTCGCTACCTCCACCCTTTGGGAGGATTGCTACCCTTATCTTGTCGCCATTTACAAGCTCCCAATGAATAATCGGGAGGTTCCCAACGTTTTTGTTCGTAACTACATCGAGGGAGTTTGGTCTTAGGGGGATTTCCTTCGTTGCCTTTTCCAGAGCTGAAGCTATTGCCTCTTTGATTTCTCTTAAGTATGGGCTTTCGATTCCAGCCTCTACGAAGAAAGTCACTGTTCCGGTATCTTGGCATACAGGGATTTGCTCTCGCTTTCCAATTTCAACGGCTTTCAAAATGTTTTCGAGGTTGAACTTTGCAACTGGGTTATCTTCCTTTTTGTAAGCCTCTTGCAGGGATTCAACAACGTCATCTGGGATCTTTGTGACAGCAAGCTTTATCGCTTCAAATATTGCTCCCTCCATGTGCTCACCTCAGTACTTGATAATGGAGCGGATGAATCTCAGAACATCCTCAAGCCTAAAATGGCCTGTCTCAACCCCATAGATTCTCTCCACCGGGACTTCCTTAACCCTCGCTCCCTTTTTCACGGCTTTTATTAGAACTTCCGTCTCAACCTCATACCTTTTACTCTCTATCTCCGGTAAAAATTCCTGTTTAATGGCCCTAAACCCGCTTTGGGTGTCCTTGACATCAATACCCAGCTTGAATCTTATCAAGCCAGTGCTCAGAAAGTTGCTTATCTTTCTTATAAGTGGTCTTTTCCCCTGGGCCTTTATCAGCCGAGAGCCTATAACAAAGTCTGCCTCCCCTCTCAAAATCGGATAGAGGAGCTTCTCAATTTCCTCTGGATTGTGCTGGCCATCTGCATCCATAAAAACCACAATGTCTCCGCTTACATTCTTGATCCCTTCTCTCATTGCTGCCCCTTTGCCTTGATTTTCCTCAAGTCGGATTACCTTTGCTCCATAACTTTTTGCGACCTCTGAAGTGTTGTCTCTGCTCCCATCGTCCACAACAATAACCTCATCAACGAACTCCGGAATTCTTAGGAGAACCTTTCCAATTCTTTTTGCCTCGTTGTAAGCAGGGATAACAACGCTAATCCGTTTCCCCTCTAACATTCTTCCTCAGCTCCAAAAAGCACTTTTCACAGAAATCGTCCCTTCTTAAGTCCCATTCAGCAACGATCTTTGGAGGGTTCATAACGCAGTCCTCTTGACAGTGATTTAATCCGAAAGCGTGGCCAATTTCATGCAAAATTCCTTTGAAAAGCCTGTCTTCAAAAAGCTTCTCGTTTTCAGATTCAAAAGGCTTTACCGAGAGAACCATGACCGTTAATTTGTGAAAATCCTGCTGAACTCCCAAAAATTTCTCGTAAAAATCCAGATAGGGGTTTCTTGACACTATGGGGAAGTTTACTATTCCGAATATCTTGTTCATGGTAACCTCTTCTTCGGAACTATTGTTCTTTTCCGCCCTTGCCTTCTTCTTCTCAAAAAGCTCTTCTCGGGCATGTATAAGTTTCGCATGCAAAAGTTCGGTAATTCCCTCCAAGGGGTACCCCTTAACACTCCCACCGTCCGTGTAGATATTAACGAGATAACCGGGGCCCAATTCAAGTTCTCCAAGATAAACAAGCCTTATTGGAAGGTTTTTTGATTTAAAATAGTTGTTAACTCTCCTGTAAGCTCCGGCGATTGCTTTTTCGTTGAATGTGTTGCCAACGTGGACGAATCCAACAAGCTCCATGTCTCACCACTCGCTTGCTTATTATTTTATCTTTCCAGAAGAAAAGCTTATAAAATTACCTAAGAAGAAGGTCTTGGGCGATGGCGTCCGCCTGGGGCTTCGAGCCCGAACCGCCCGCTGAGGGCTGATGACGCCTGTTCTCCGCTAAAACTTTGGGAGGCGGTAGAATGGGCTCGAAGCTTGAGAAATATGTTGATATAAATGCTGTGCTGAGGTACCTTGAGGGAAGGAGACATGAAGACGGTGGCTATTGCTTTGTTTCTCTGCTGAACGAGACTAACGTAAACGACACTTACTATGCGGTTAAAATCTATGATCTTCTTGGACTAGAAGTCCCAGATGAAGAAAAAACAATAGAATTCTTACACACCTCCCTAAAACCCCAACAAGCAACTGTTGCAATAGCCATGGCAGTTGAAGGGCTCGCAATTCTAGGGGCAAAAAGACCTTCACTGGTCTTTGAAAAGTATAGCCCCCTTGAAGGCAAATTTGCCGTTGGTCTTGGGGGGAGCGAGGAATTCGGAACTGCAACACCACTTGAAGCAACCTACTGGGTGCTTAGGGCATTTAGAGCAGGAAATTACAAAGTTTCTTCCGCGGAGAAGAGGAAGATAAAGGACTTCATTGAGAGCTTTAGGAAAGGCGACGGCTATGGTGTGAAGCAGGCAACAACAACCATGACTTGCCAAGCGATCTTTTCGCTCAATGCGCTGGGATACCCAGTTCCAAAAACAGGGCACTTCCACAAGTGCGAAGTTTACGGCGGCTTTACGGAGGTACCTTATTCTCTCCCACCCTATCTGGAGCCAACATTCTACGCGGTTAGGGGCTTAAGGCTTATTAACGAAAAGCCTCGCTACATAGAACCTCACATAAGGTTTATAAGAGCTCTCCAGAATCCCAACGGGGGCTTTAGAAGGAGCCTTGAGATGGGGATTTCAAACTTCCAAAACACCTATAGAGCGTTGAGGGCACTTAATGATCTTCTGAGCTTTTGAATACTGCTTGGGAGGTATGGGAATGAACACTAAAATCCTCTTGGCAGTTGGCATTGGGGGAATGCTGGGAGCAATAATACGCTATGGCATTGCGGGCTTACTCCCAGTTTACAAGGATTTTCCCGTAGGAACTTTATTGGTGAATAGTACAGCCAGCTTTCTGCTTGGTTATTTATATGGACTAATCTTCTTCGGTTATGAAGTTTCTCCCAACTGGAGGGCTTTCTTTGGAACTGGATTCTGTGGTGGCTTGAGCACGTTCTCGACTTTTTCATACGAGACTTTCAGCCTTTTAAGAGAGAGGGAGCATTTTCTTGCCCTCCTAAACATCTCGGCAAACGTTATAATAACCATAAGCTTAGTGTTTTTGGGATTCCTTCTTGCAAGGAGGTGAAAGGATGGTAGAAATTGAACACTGGAATACCCTGAGAATGAAAATTTACATAGGGGAAAGCGATACCTGGCATGGAAGACCACTCTATAAGGCAATAGTAGAAAAACTGAGGGAAATGGGACTTGCTGGGGCAACTGTATATAGAGGGATTTATGGCTTTGGAAAAAAGAGTAGAGTGCACTCAAGTGATGTTTTAAGGCTTTCAACGGATCTGCCGATAATAATTGAGGCCGTGGATAGGGGGCACATGATAGAGAGGGCTATAAACGAGATAAAGCCAATGATAAAGGACGGCATGATAACAGTTGAGCCTGTTATAGTTGTGTGGGTGGGGACAAGGGAAGAAATGAGGAAGTTCGAGGAAGATGCTGTGAGGGAGGAGTAGGTTTGGATATCGTTTTAACTCTTGTTACTAACCAAGTTCATTAAAAACTTATTAACAAAAATTTTATAAGGGGATCTATCGTAACTAAAGTCGCCATGATGAGTATTAATTTTGCAATGTTATTTGTTGAAAATGATGTCATTGGAGAAAGCGCTTATTTTGCTCTTTTTTATATTCCGTTTGCTTTTGGCATAATGAAGAACTTTCTTGGAATTTTTATTCCAAATAACAAGCGAAGGGTGGGCGATAAGCCGCTTTCTTCAGGTGCATATATTTATCCTTCACTTAACATTGATTACCTTATCACCGAAATTCTTAGAGATAGGAACATATTGGCGGTTGTTAGAAATCCCAATCTTTTTGAGAAGTATAAACTCCCTATTCTGTGGTTAAGCAAAGTGGAAAAAGAGAATTCGGTTAATCCAACTCACCTTGAAAAGATTCTTCACTGGGCGGTGACTATGGCCACAAGTGGAGATGCTTTGATTATTGATGGGGTTGAATATCTTATCCTAGAGAACGGGTTTGAGCCTGTTTTTAGATTTCTCGTTAATTTGAAGGATCAAATCCTGCTTAAAGATTCGATTCTTGTCCTTATAGTTGATGAAAGAGCCCTAGAAGAAAAGCATGCTTTTCTCCTGCAGAGGGAGTTTAAAAAGATCCTCTAAACAGCAACCTTAAATATAATCTCCCCAATTTTCTCTGGTGAGTGAAATGCTTCATCATGTAAAGCTTATATATGCAACAAAGAGCCGGAAGCTTGTTGGAAAGAAGATAGTGCTTGCCATACCGGGAAGCATAGCGGCCGTGGAGTGTGTCAAGCTTGCAAGGGAGCTCATAAGGCACGGAGCAGAAGTTCATGCAGTTATGAGCGAAAACGCTCAGAAGATAATCCATCCCTACGCAATGGAATTTGCTACTGGCAATAAAGTGGTTACGGAAATAACGGGCTTCGTTGAACATGTTGAGCTTGCCGGAGAACACGGGAACAAAGCAGATTTAATTCTTGTATGCCCGGCAACCGCTAACACGATAAGCAAAATAGCCTGCGGAATTGACGATACTCCCGTTACCACCGTTGTAACGACGGCTTTTGCCCATACGCCGATAATGATTGCTCCGGCAATGCACTCGACGATGTACGAACATCCGATAATAAAGGAGAACATTGAAAAGCTCAAGAAGCTTGGAGTCGAGTTTATTGGGCCGAGGTTTGAGGAAGGGAAGGCTAAAGTAGCTTCGATAGAAGAAATAGTTTATCACGTTATAAAAAAGCTTCACAAGAAGGATTTAGCTGGGAAGAGAGTCCTGGTAACTGCGGGGGCTACAAGGGAGTACATAGACCCGATAAGATTCATCACCAACAGGAGCAGCGGAAAGATGGGTGTTGCGATAGCCGAGGAGGCGGAATTTAGAGGAGCGGAAGTGACACTCATAAGAACCAAGGGAAGCGTGCCGAGCTTTGTCGAAAACCAAATAGAGGTTGAAACAGTCGAAGAGATGCTTGAGGCAATAGAAAAAGAGCTTTCAACCAAGAAATACGACGTTGTTATTCTGGCAGCTGCCGTTAGCGACTTCACCCCCAAGGAGAAAGCGGAAAGTAAGATAAAGAGCGGCCAGCCCTTGGTCATCGAGCTTGTCCCAACGCCGAAGATAATCCAGCGGGTCAAGGAACTCCAGCCCGATGTCTTTTTGGTGGGCTTCAAGGCGGAGTATGGGGTTAGTGAAGAAGAGCTAATCGAGCAGGCAAGGAAGCAAATAGAAAAGGCGAAGAGCGACGTGGTGATAGCCAACAGGGGAGAAGTTGCATTTGAAAGTGAAGTGAACGAAGTCTACTGGGTAACCAGGGAAGGTTATGAGAAGTTCCCACTAATGAGTAAAAAGGAGCTGGCGGAAAAGATATGGGACAAGATTGTGGAAATTTTAAAGTAAAAATCAAACCTCCGCGGTGACAGGGAAGAAAACAATCTTGGTAGGAGTGACTGTGTAGTACCATGACCTCAGGTTGTACTCCAAGAAAGGACTTCTTATTACTGTGAACTTTCTTTTAATCTCGTTTTCTTTAACCTCTATTCCAAACTTGAAGAGATTGAGGGCAAAGCTATTTACTATTTCCAAGATGTCCTCTGAGAATATCTTGACGTCGAAAGTTACTAAGACGTTGTTATCACCCTTTGAGAGAACTCTGATGAGTGCTGGAAGTATTACAACAAGCTCATCTGGGTATTTTACTCCATAGAGGTCAAGACCTAGAACAAGGGTCAAGGTATTATTCTTTGTTTTCAAATATCCACTAATTCTGCCGATGATAATCTCAGCATCTTTTGTTTTGATAGAAAGGTCTGGATTAAGTTCTTCCTCTATGAAAGGGTTCACGGAGATGATTTTTACTCTCTCAAAAACCTCATCGGCGTCTTCATATACTGACTTCAGGTACTTAAGGATGGAAGCATATGCATCCTGAAAAGATACTATTAAGAAATCCTCGTAGTCCTCTCTTAGCCTCTTTATTAAGTGATAAAGCACAATCTCAATATCGCTGCCTATCTCATGGTTGAGGAACGTGGGGGATATTCTTTTCGATGCCGCAGTCATTAGCTCTAACGGATCCATTTTACTCACCGTAAATTGCACGTATTTGATCCACTAATTCTTCCAAGGAGTTGATTTCTCTTTCTGTTCCAAGGCGTCCTTTAAGCTTGCTTATAATTACCATCTCCAGTAACCTAGCGCTGTACTCACCAAAAAGTCTTGAAACAGCATCTTTGAATTCTTTTGGATTCTCATATGCCACCTCAAGGCCTTTGTTCAACGTAGCCTTGAGGTGAGCCTC
>Ga0208430_10095_pt1 | contig 23579 bp, 21 predicted proteins | sample Wag42014_10_12_FD_187329 | JGI IMG/M metagenome (GOLD analysis project Ga0208430, IMG submission 187329) | Deep subsurface shale carbon reservoir microbial communities from Ohio, USA - Utica-2 Time Series 2014_10_12 (SPAdes) (version 2) ...
TAGCCCCTTTTTTTAGAGAAGGAGGTTGCTAGATGAAAACAAACAAAACTATGCGGGATAAATTAAGACCTTATGCTTATTTGTCTCCTGCTATACTATCTATGACTGTATTAAGTTTTGCCCCTATTTTGTATACTATTTATATTGCTTTTACAAACTTTAATTTATATCATTTTAAAAATTATCAATTTGTAGGATTTAAAAATTTTGTTGATATACTTGCCGGCCCTTTCAAAGTAGTTTTTGCTCCTGTATTTGTGTGGACAGTTATTTTTGCTCTTTCAGCTACATTATTGAGTTATATTATCGGTCTTCTTTTAGCAGTTATTTTGAATAACAAAAATATGTGGGAAACAAATTTATATAGAGCAATATTGATTATTCCATGGGGACTTCCTGGCACAATTGCCGCACTTACCTGGACAGGACTTTTAAATCAGCAGTATGGGGGTATAAATCTGATACTGCAAAAGTTGCACCTTCCCATGATACCATGGCTTCTTGATCCTTTTTGGGCAAGAGTTGCGATTATAATTGTCAGTGTGTGGATGGGTTATCCTTTTATGATGAATGCCTCATTAGGAGCTTTGCAGGCTATTCCACCTGAACTTTATGAAGTTGCAGATATTGATGGTGCTACATGGTTTCAAAAGTTTAGGATGATAACAGTACCAATGTTGACATCTTCTACTTTGCCACTTATTATTTCATCTTTTGCTTATAATTTCAACAATTTTGGCGCAGCGTTTTTAATTACAGGAGGAGGGCCTCCAAGGACAGATACTTCTTTTGCAGGTCATACTGATTTGCTTGTAAGTTCAGCTTATAAAATGACAATGCAGTTTAATAGGTATGACTTGGCGGCAGCTTTGTCTATAATTATATTTTTGATAATTGGCACATTGAGCCTTATCAATATGAAGATGACTCGTGCTTTCGAGGAGGTGGATTAAGGTGGAATATGCAAGTGTTAAAATTGGTGACAAAAAAACGACTAAAAAGATTTATTATAGGGAAAAATTAAAACCTCATGAAAAAGTATCTCTATGGATTAGCCGACTTATTATATGGGCTGTAATTGCAATAATGATGTTTCCTGTAGCTTGGGTAGTAGGAGCGTCTATGGCGCCTGGAGATGCCTTTTTCTCCGGTTCAATTTTTCCGCAACATATGACATTTCAAAATTATAAGGATGTGCTTGTTAAGACTAATTTTTTACTTTGGGTAAAAAATAGTATGATTTTAAGCGTTGGTGTAGCAACTATTCAATTATTTTTGACTGCTACGTCAGCTTATGCTTTCAGTAGAATGAAGTTTGCTGGAAGAAAAAATGGCTTAAAGACTCTCTTAATACTTCAGATGTTTCCTACGTTTATGGCATTACCTGCTATATTTGGTATAATGGCAAAATTAAACCTTCTGGATAATCTCTATGCCCTTATGCTGGTCATGGCAGGTAGCAGCGCTTTTAGTATATGGCTTTTAAAAGGCTATATTGATCGTCTTCCAAAAGAGTTGGACGAAGCTGCTTTAGTTGATGGAGCTACTCATTGGCAAATTTTCACGAAAATAATTCTTCCTTTGGCGACTCCCATGCTTGTAGTTATATTCTTATTTAGCTTTATGGGAGTATACAGTGAATTTATTTTGTCCAGTGCGGTACTAAAGTCACCTGAAAATTACACAATAGCGTTAGGGCTTCAAAGGTTTATTCAAAACCAATTTTCGGCCCACTGGACTCAATTTGCGGCAGCCTCTGTTATGGCATCTTTGCCTCTTGTAATACTCTTTATGGTATTGCAGAGGTATTTGCAAGCTGGTCTTGCAGCAGGTGCAGTAAAAGGATAAAAAATTGTTACACATGGAACAATTTGTAAATACCGGATTATTTCCGGTATTTTTATTTTGTATATAAATAAAAATTTATGGCAAGAATAAATATGTATTTGCTTTTAAAGGAGGTGTCAAAAATGAGTAAGACTGTAGGAATACCCAAAGGACTTTTATATTACGATTTTTATCCAATGTGGAAGACTTTTTTTGAAGGTGTGGGAGCAAAAGTAGTGGTTTCCCAGGATACAAATAAAAAAATTCTTGATGAAGGAGTAAAAAACTGTGTTGAAGATGCTTGTCTTCCTGTTAAAACTTATGTAGGACATGTGATAAATTTAAAAGAAAAAGATGTTGATTATATATTTATTCCGAGGATTGTAAGTGTAGAAAGAAAAAAATACCTTTGTTCAAAGTTTTTAGGACTGCCAGATTTTATAAAAAGCTTAATTGGTGATTTACCACCTATTATAGATATTGAGATTAATTATTATAAAAATAACGATGAATTTACTCAAAATGAATTTATAAAAATTGGCAGGATGTTTGGGAAGACTAAAGACCAATCTTTAAAAGCCTATTTTAAGGCTACCCACCAACAAAAAAAGTTCGAGAGTTTGTTGAAAGAAGGTCTTACCAATTTAGAAGCTTTAAAAGTTTGGGAAGGAAAGAATTTGGTAAAAGAAGAAAGTAATTATGACCTTAAAATAGCCGTCATTGCTCATCCTTATGATATTATGGATGAATACATAAGTATGGGGATTATTGAAAAGTTAAAAAACATGGGAGCGCAAGTTTATACCATGGAAATGTTAGAGAGAGATTTAATATTAGAAGGAGTGTCAATGCTTTCAAAAGAAATGTTTTGGAACTATGAAAGAGATATTTTGGGAGCGGGATTGTATTTTTTAAAACAAAAGAATGTAGATGGGGTAATTATGGTTTCTGCTTTTGGTTGTGGACCTAATTCTATGACAGAGGAATTGTTGGAGAGGATTTATAAAAGAGAGAAGGAGGTACCTTTTATGTTGATTACAATTGATGAACATTCGGGGGAAGCTGGCATTATGACGAGGTTGGAGGCTTTTACAGACCTTTTAAGATTTAATAAAAAGGCGGTGATGGTATGAAAATTACTTATCCTCACATGGGTTCTTTAAATATGATTTTAAAGACGATGTTTGAAGGAATTGGGGTAGAAGTGATAGACCCACCACCTTCTACTAATAAAACTTTGACCTTAGGAGTTAGAAATTCTCATGAATTTGCATGTTTACCCTTTAAAATCAATGTCGGAAATTTTATTGAGGCTCTTGATAAGGGAGCAGATACGATTATAATGTTAGGGGGAATTGGGCCCTGCAGATTTGGGTATTACGGTCAGGTGCAGAGAGAGATATTAAAAGATTTGGGCTATGACTTTAAAATGATAATTGTTGATCCACCCCATGGCAGGTTGATAGACTTTTTAAAAGAATTAGCTTCATATTTTCCTAATGTAGATGGAAAAACGGCTTTAAAATCTTTTGTATTTGCAGTGAAAAAAATGATAGCGGCTGATAAATTAGAAAAGTTTTTATTAAAATACAGAGCCCATGAAGATAACCCAGGTGTAACTACAAAAATATACGAAGAATATATGAAAAAGCTAGAAAAAGCTCAAAATGGTAAAGAAGTGGACAAAATAGTATCAGAGGCCATGAAAAAAATAAAGGAAAATGCAAATGTACGGAGGAAAATACAGCTTAAAGTAGCACTAGTGGGAGAAATTTATATGCTCCTAGAACCCTTTACTAATATGGATATCAGCAAATCTTTAAATGAATTGGGGGTAGAAGTTACAAAAACAGAATATCTTTCAGATTATTTAATTAACAGTGCTTTTAAATTGCCTCAAAGAATGGAGTTTAAGAAAAACGCAAGAGGATATTTAGAAAGAGATATAGGAGGACATGGGCTCAACACTGTTGCAAATACCGTAAAATATGCTAAACTAAATTATGATGGCGTGATTCACATACTTCCATTTACCTGCACCCCTGAAATAGTAGCTCAAGGAATAATTGCAAAAATTAGCCGAGATTACAATATTCCAGTGATGTCTTTAGTATATGATGAAAACACTGGACAAGCAGGTTACCAAACCCGTTTGGAAGCTTTTGTGGATCTTTTGTATAGAAAAAGGATGGAGGTAGTTTGCTGAAATCATCCTTTTAATTTTTATTTTTCCGAAAATAATGAAGGAAAAATGTATTTTGTGTGGAATATATAATAAGTGGATGGTTAGTAAGGGGTGATAGGTATGAAGGAATTGGGAGAATTTTTAAAAAGTGAAAGAATTAAAATGGGATTGACTCTTGAAGAAATTCAAGAAATAACTAAAATACGGATACGCTATTTGAAAGCTATTGAAGATGGAGATTTTAGCGTAATGCCTGCACTTGTATATGCTAAGGGCTTTGTAAAAAGTTACGCTGAGGCCTTAGGGTTAGATGGCAATGAGTTAGTAAAAAAGTATGAGTATTTGTTTCAGGAGAAAGAGGAGGAAGCCATACCTAATATAGAGATCACATCTTACAAAAAAGAGAGAAGAGATTTTTCACAATTTTTTTTGACTTTAAAAAAAGCAGTAATTGTTGTTTTAATAATAGGTATTATAGGATACGGTTTTTACTATTTTCTAATTCAAGTTAAAAAAGGACTTGCACCAATTCCACAACAAAATCAAAGTGAAGCTTCAACAATTTCGGAAGACAAAACAAATCTTCCACAGGAAAGCAATGTTTCTCAACTTACAGTAAAGACGTCGATTGAAAAAGTAGCAGAGACTTCTAAAAAAATAGAATATAAAGTTGTTCCCTTTGGAGAAAGTTATAAAGTAGAAATAAGCGTACCTGGCGAAAAATGTTGGTTTAGTGTAAAAGTAGATGGAAATGTCGTTTATGAAGGCCTTATGACAAAGGATATGTCTAAAATTTTTGATGTAAAAGATAGTATTACTATCTTGATGGGTTATCCGCCAGCTGTTAAAATAACTGTAGATGGTGAGGAGCTACCAACAGTGCAAACACCGTCACCAGTTACAATAAATATACATACATAGAAAGGGGAAAGAGATGATAAAAGAAGCTATATTTCATAAAAGCGATATGCCTTACGCATATCCACTGAATGAAAATCAATTAAAGATAGTACTAAGGACGGCTGTATTTGATGTAGATAGGGTGTATGTTTTATACAAAGACAGATACGATTGGCTGGGAAAATTCAAAATAAAACCAATGGTATTAACTCATACCAACGAGTTATTTGATTATTATGAGACTACTTTTAGAGCTTAATAAAAAATTTGTGTATTTTTTCTATTTGGTATCTGATGGGGGCGAGAAGTTATATTATACAGAAGCAGGATTTTACAAAAAAAGGCCAGAAAATCATTTTTGGGGATTTTTCCATTACCCGTATATAGGAGAAAAGGATGTCTTTTTTGCTCCAAAGTGGACAAGCGATTGCATAGTGTATCAGATATTTCCTGAAAGGTTTAATAACGGTGACAAATCAAATGACCCTGAAAGTGTAAAGCCTTGGGGTGAAAAACCTACTGCAGATTCTTTCTTTGGAGGAGATTTGCAAGGAATAATAGATAGAATAGATTATTTAAAGGATTTGGGTATAAATGCCATTTATTTAACCCCCATATTTTTATCGCCTTCTACTCACAAATATGATACCACTGATTATTATACAATTGACCCCCACTTTGGTGATACACAAAAAGCGAGAGAACTTGTGCAAAAATGTCATGACAATGGCATAAAAGTTATATTTGATGCCGTTTTTAATCACTGCGGATATGACTTTTTTGCATTTCAGGATGTTATTAAAAATGGTAAAAAATCAAAATATTGGGATTGGTTTAATATATACGAATGGCCAATTAAAACTCATCCAAAACCTTCCTATGAAGCTTTTGCAGATACTGTATGGAGAATGCCAAAACTTATGACAAAAAATCCAGAAGTACAGAAGTATTTATTGGAAGTAGCGGAATATTGGATTAAAGAAGTGGACATAGACGGCTGGAGGCTGGATGTTGCTAATGAGATAGACCACCATTTTTGGAGAAAGTTTAGAGAAGTTGTAAAGGCAGCCAAACCGGAAGCCATAATTGTAGGAGAGGTTTGGCATGATGCTTCTCCTTGGCTTAGAGGGGATCAGTTTGACAGTGTAATGAACTATTCTTTTAGAAATGCGGTTGTGGACTTTTTTGCAAGAAGGAAAATAAGTGCTTCTCGTTTTAATACAATGATTACAGAGCAACTTATGAGACATATTGATAGTGTAAATAGGGTTATGTTTAATTTGATAGGAAGTCATGATACTGAAAGGTTTTTGACTTTAGCTAATGGCATGGTTGCGAGAATGAAGTTGGCGTTGGTGTTTCAATTTACCTTTGTTGGAATTCCATATATTTATTATGGAGACGAGGTAGGAATGGTAGGGGGTTATGACCCTGATTGCAGAAGATGCATGATATGGGAGGAGGAAAAGCAAAATAAAAGTATTTTTAATTTCTATAAAAAGCTGATTTCTATAAGGAGAGAAAATGAGGAGCTCAAATACGGAAGTTTCTGTACTTTATACGCTATAGGAAGGGTATTTGCTTTTAAGAGGGAATACAAAGGTAAATCAATAATTGTTGTACTAAATAACAGTAGCAAGCAGGAAGTGATATTTTTGAATGAAGTAGAAGGAAAAGAAGATATTTTAAAGATGAAGGAATTAAAAAGAAGTGGAAATCTCCTTTACTTGCAACCTAACTCTGCCTATATTTTAAAGTAACCAATCTGAGTTTAAGTGAATAATATGAAGATAGAAAAATATAGGGGAATTAAAATTCCCCTATATTTTTTAAAAAAAACAGGGGTGATGGTATGAAAGATACATCCCGCTATGGCAGAGATTATCAATATTATAAGGATTATGAGAGATTATATGGAAGTTACGACATTACAAAGCTTATCACATTAAAAAAATTAGTTGAAGCAAGTGAATATGAAGAGTGGAAAGATTACAAAGAGTTCAAGGAATGGTGTAATTCTGAAGAAAGACATAATTGGAAAAATTCACCTAAATATATTGAATGGGAAAAGAAAAAATTATTGTAGTTTGCTATAAAACTATAAACCCCTTTTTGTTCATTTGTTTTTTAAAGGGGTTTTTTTTTTGAAATAATGTAGTATAATAAAGATAAGCCTATTGAGGTGATGCTTTATGTCATTTTCTTCAGATACAAAAGACGAATTGGCAAGGATTTATCCTGAAGAGGAAGAAAGTAAAATAGCAGAGTTAGCTGCTTTGATTAGGACGATAGGCAGCATTTCAATGTATGGCAATGGAAAAATTTCTTTGACCTTTACTACAGAAAATGCTTCTGTGGCGAGATTAGTTTTTAAGTTAATAAAAGATTTATTTGGAATAATTCCTGAGACAATGGTAAGAAGAGGTAGATATCTAAAAAAAACCTTAAGCTACCTTATCTTTGTACCTGATACAAAAATTGCAGAAGAAATTTTAGGTAAAGTTAAGATATTGAATTATGAGAAAGGTCATATAAAATTAAATTATGGGATAGACCAAAAGATTTTAAAAAACAGTAAAGCAAAAAAGGCTTATTTGAGAGGAGCTTTTTTGGGGGGTGGTTCAATAAGCGATCCTGAAAAAGCTTATCATATGGAGTTTATTACTCATAATTTAGAACACGGGAAAGATTTAAGTAAATTGATAAATTCTTTTGACTTAAATTCAAAGGTTATTGCAAGAAAAAATAATTATGTAGTATACTTAAAAGAAGGAGAGCAAATTGTTGATGTTTTAAATATAATAGGAGCCCACAGTGCTCTTTTGAACTTGGAAAATATACGAGTATACAAAGAAATGAGAAACAATGTAAATAGAATTGTAAATTGTGAAACTGCAAATTTGACAAAAACTATTAATGCATCTTTAAGGCAAATAGAGAGTATAAATTATATTAAAGAAACAGTAGGACTTGATTATTTGCCGCCTAATTTGAAAGAGGTGGCGGAACTCAGGATTAATTATCCTGATCTGAGCTTAAAAGAATTAGGACAAATGCTAGTTCCTCCTGTCGGTAAGTCAGGAGTGAATCATAGACTTAGGAAGATTGAAGAAATTTCAAAGAAATTGAAAGAGAGGAGAGTTCAATAATGAAAGAGGTTACGATTGAAATTAAAAATAAGACGGGGCTTCATGCAAGACCTGCAGCATTATTTGTACAAACTGCCAGCAAATTTTCCTCACAAATATGGGTAGAGAAAGATAACAAAAAAGTAAATGCCAAAAGTATAATGGGAATTATGTCTCTTGGAGTATCGCAAGGCAATATTGTCAAATTGAGTGCCGAAGGTGACGACGAAGAGGCAGCTATAAAAGCATTGGTAGACCTTATTGAATCAAAATTCGGTGAGGAGTAAACAAAAAAGGTTTCTTTTTAGAAACCTTTTTTGTATAAAGGATGATAGTTATGAAAAAAAATGAAATTGTATTGGAATATATAAAAAATTTACCTGAAGGCACAAAAATTTCAGTAAGAGGTCTTGCACAGACTTTACATATAAGTGAAGGTACTGCTTACAAAGCCATAAAGGATGCAGAAAATTTAATGCTTGTAACTACGATTCCAAGAGTAGGAACTATAAGAAGAAAACAAAAAGATCCATTTTTTGACCGTCTTACTTATGAGGTTATTACAGATGTAGTGGAAGGGACAGTATTAGGTGGTCATGGTGGAATGGGGATGGAACTTCACAAATTTTTAATTGGAGCCATGACCATTGATGAAATGGTGAAGTACATATCACCAGGAGACCTTGTAATTTTGGGAAATAGGGAAGATGCACAGGAAGCGGCTTTGAAAGCAGGGGCAGCAGTGATGATTACAGGAGGTTTTGATACATTACCTCATATAAAAGAACTGGCGGATAAGCTTTCATTGCCGCTTATATCTACTTCTTATGATACTTTTACTGTAGCGACTCTTATAAACAAGGCGATCAATGAAAGTATGACACGAAAAAAGATTTTGTACGTCAGCGATGTAATGACATATAATCCAATCTATATGACGCCTCAACAAACAGTAAAAGATTGGAAAAAATTATATACAGAGACTAAACATACCAGATATCCCGTTGTTGATTCTAAAGGGATGTTAGTCGGTATGGTAACTTCAAGAGATGTTGCCACTGCATCGGATGATGATAAAATTGGGAGTATTATGACTCCTAACCCTGTATTTGTAACGGATACTACTACGCTCTCTTATGCAGCCCATCTGATGATATGGTGGAATGTAGAGATACTACCTGTGACTCGTGGCAGAGAATTGATAGGACTCATAAGCAGGGAAGATGTAATTAAGGCCCTACATTATACGACAAAACAGCCCCAGATTAGTGAAGCTATTCAAGATACAATTTTTAAAGATTTTGATATGGAAAAAATAGAAAATGGAGTAAAATTTAAAGGTAAGATCCCTTCGATGATGATTAACCAATTTGGTACAGTAAGTAGCAGTGCTTTGATGATGTTAATGTGTGAATCTGGTATTTTTGCTATAACGCAGAATAAAAGATATGATGCGGTTTTAGATAATTTCTCAGTTTATTTTATTAAACCTATGCGTACAGAAGAATTAATAGAGGTTTTCGCAAAAATAATAGAAGTTAGTAATAATTTTAGTAAGTTGGAAATTCAAATCATTCATGAAAAAGAAGAAATTGCAAAGGCATTGATGTCTGTCAGACTTTCTAAAAGAATAAAGATGGTTTAGGTGATTATATCATGTTTGTCCATTTGCACGTTCATTCTGAATACAGTTTACTTGACGGTTCTTGCAGAATTAAAGATTTAATTGCCAAAACTAAAGAGTTAAACATGAAAGCCATAGCTATTACAGACCATGGAGTGATGTATGGCGTAATAGATTTTTATAAAGAAGCAGTAGCACAAGGAATAAAACCTATTATAGGCTGTGAAATTTATGTAGCCCCTCGAAGCATGCAAGATAGAGAATATGGGATTGATAATGAAAATTATCACTTGGTGTTACTGGCAAAAGACATGACAGGGTATAAAAATTTAATGAAGATAGTGACTGTGGCTTCAATTGAGGGCTTTTATTATAAACCGCGAGTTGACAGAGAGTTTTTAAAAGAGCACAGTGAGGGGCTAATCGCTTTAAGTGCTTGCCTTGCAGGAGAAGTTCCTTCTTATATCTTAAGAGGTGAGTATGAAAAAGCGAAAGAGGCAGCACTTTTTTACGACTCTATTTTTGGACGAGGGAATTTTTATTTAGAACTGCAGGACCATGGAATTTTAGAACAGCAAAAGGTAAATAAAGAGCTTATAAGACTATCCAAAGAGACAGGAATACCTTTAGTTGCTACTAATGATGTACACTATCTTGAAAAAAAAGACGCAAAAGCTCATGAAGTGCTTTTGTGCATTCAAACAGGGAAGACAATTGATGATGAAGATCGCATGTCTTTTCCAACTGATGAATTTTATTTAAAATCTCCAGAAGAGATGGAGAATCTTTTTTCTTGTTGTAAAGAGGCCATTGAAAATACTGAGAAGATTACAGACATGTGCAATGTAGAATTTGAGTTTAATAAGACGAAATTGCCCAAATACGATTTGCCAGAAGGCGTTGATTCCTATGAATATTTGAGAAATTTATGTTATGAAGGATTGTACAAGAGGTACAAAAATCCAAGCAAAGAAGTGATTGAAAGATTAGATTACGAACTTTCTGTGATAAAGCAAATGGGATATGTGGATTATTTCCTCATAGTGTGGGACTTTATAAAGTTTGCAAAAGACAACGGGATTATGACGGGACCAGGAAGAGGTTCTGCGGCAGGTAGTTTGGTAGCCTATACGTTGGGAATAACCAACATAGATCCTATAAAATATAACCTTCTTTTTGAGAGGTTTTTAAACCCTGAGAGGGTCAGCATGCCTGATATTGATTCAGACTTTTGTTATGAGAGAAGACAAGAAGTAATTGATTACGTTGTAAAAAAATATGGTAAGGACAATGTGGCTCAAATTATAACTTTTGGTACAATGGCGGCGAGAGCGGTTATAAGGGATGTAGGAAGGGCTTTAAATTATCCCTATGCAGAGGTAGATGTAATTGCAAAAATGATTCCTTTTGAATTAGGAATGACTATTGATAAAGCTTTATCTTTAAACCCTGAACTTAAAGCGCGATATGAGAATGAAGAAAAAGTAAAACAGCTTATTGATATTTCCAGGTCTTTAGAAGGCCTTCCTAGACATGCCTCTACTCATGCTGCGGGAGTAGTAATATCAAAAGAACCCCTTGTCAACTACGTGCCACTGCAAAAAAACGAAGATTCCATAGTGACCCAATTTCCGATGACCACCCTTGAAGAGTTAGGGCTTTTGAAGATGGACTTTTTGGGACTTAGAACTTTGACGGTTATAAGGGATACTATTGAAATGGTAGAAAAGAACAGGGGTGTGACTATAGACTTTGATTCTATGGAGTACGATGACCCTAAAGTTTATGAACTTATATCAAAAGGGGAGACAGAAGGAGTTTTTCAATTAGAGTCTTCTGGCATGAAGCAGTTTATGACAGAATTAAAGCCTAAAAACCTTGAGGACATAATAGCGGGAATTTCTCTCTATCGACCCGGACCTATGGACCAAATTCCAAGATATCTCGCTAATAAAAATCACCCAGAGAGTATAGTCTATGACCATCCTCTTTTAAAGCCAATTTTAGATGTAACTTATGGCTGTATGGTGTATCAAGAGCAAGTTATGCAAATTGTGAGAGATGTCGCGGGTTACTCTTTAGGCAGGGCTGACTTGGTAAGACGAGCCATGGCTAAAAAGAAAATGGATGTTATGGAACAAGAGAGAAAAAATTTTATCTATGGAATGGTTGATGATGAAGGAAATGTAATAGTTCCAGGAGCTTTGAGAAATGGATTAGACGAGGCAACTGCTAATAAACTTTTTGACGAAATGTTAGATTTTGCAAACTATGCTTTTAATAAATCTCATGCTGCGGCTTATGCTGTTATAGCTTATCAGACTGCATATTTGAAAAGGTATTATCCTGTAGAATTTATGGCAGCTCTTTTAAACAGTTTTGTAGATAACCTGGATAAAGTAGCTTTTTATGTGCAAGTTTGTAGAAAAATGGGGATAAAGGTGCTGCCCCCTGATATAAACGAAAGTGATTCCTATTTTACAGTGGTAGAAGATAAAATAAGGTTTGGCCTTAGCGCAGTAAAAAATGTTGGTTTAAATATGACAATGGAAATCGTAAGTGAAAGAGAAAGAAATGGGAAATTTAAATCTGTAGTCGACTTTTTTGAGAGGATGCAGGACAGTCAATTAAATAAAAAAGCAGTGGAAAGCTTAATTAAAGCAGGAGCTTTTAGTTCTTTTGGAGTGCGGCGTTCTCAACTTCTATCAGTATATGACAAATTAATGGAAAATATAAAGAAAAATAGAAATAATAATTTAAATGGGCAAATTTCTTTATTTGGAGAAGTAGAACAAACTCATGGGGTGGGGTTTGAATTTCCTGATTTAGAGGAATTCCCTAAAAGTAGATTGTTGTCCATGGAAAAAGAAACTTTAGGCCTTTATATAAGTGGGCATCCTCTAGAAGAATACATGGAAGATATTCCTAAAATTACTAATGCCACTACTTTGGATTTTAAAGTTAGCGAAGAGGAAATGTTTCAGCCCAAATTGCAAGATAACCAAGAAGTGGTGATAGCAGGAGTTATAGCTACAAAAAAAATTAAATTTACAAAAAATAACAATATCATGGCTTTTGTCACAATTGAGGACTTATATGGTACTGTAGAAGTAATAGTATTTCCAACTGTATATGAAAAGTATTCCAGTATAATAAAAGAAGACAACCCGGTTGTAGTGAGGGGAAAGGTTAGTTTAAAGGAAGAGGAAGAGCCTAAGATTTTATGCGATGAAATTAAGCCATTGTCTCAAGCGATAGTGAAGAAACTTTATCTTAATTTACAGGATTCTACAAAGATTGAGATTGTTAAACAAATATTGCGCAAAAATCCTGGTAATATGCCAGTAGTTTTAAAGCTTAACAGTAAAAAATTATTAGCGGCTAATAGAGATTTGTGGGTAAATGGAAGCAAAGAATTAATTAAAGAACTTCATGCTGTCTTAGGAGAGGAAAATGTCAAAGTAGTTTGAGAAAAAGTTTGCAAATTTTAAGTTGATAACTGAAAAAAAATAGATTAAAATATAATTTAGAAATACTAAGGAGGCCGTTTTATGTGGACGGTAATATACATGGCACAAGATATGGAGACAGCAGAAAAGGTCAAAGACGTTTTAACAAAAGAAGGTTTTTTGGTAAAATTGCGTCCACTTAATAAAAAAATAGACAAAAAAGGTTCTTATTGTGAGGTTTTAGTTCCAAAAGCAGAAGCTCAAGATGCGCAAAGCATTATTATTGAGTATGGCTTATAATTTTTTGCCCGAAAGGGCTGCTTTAACGAAAATGGGACAACTAAAGTCCATGTGGGATAAAATGAGGAGGTAGACTATGAAGACGATTGGTATACTTACAAGTGGTGGAGATGCACCAGGGATGAACGCAGCTATAAGGGCTGTGGTAAGGACAGGAATTTATTATGGGCTTAAAGTAAAAGGTATTATGAGGGGATATGCAGGCTTAGTAGAGGATGAAGTTATTGATTTAAATCTTTCTTCAGTAGGAGATATATTGCAAAAAGGCGGTACTATTTTGAGAACTGCTAGATGTGAAGAATTTAAGAAAAAAGAGGTGCGCAAAAAAGCTTACGAAACCCTTCAAAAACATGGAATAGAAGGTCTCGTTGTAATTGGAGGAGATGGCTCTTTTAGAGGAGCACAGCTTTTGAGTGAAGAATGGAATGTAAATACAATTGGAATTCCAGGTACAATTGACAATGACATACCTTGTACAGATTATACAATAGGTTTTGATACAGCTTGTAATACTGTTATTGATGCAATAAATAAAATAAGGGATACTGCTACTTCCCATGAGAGAGCAAATATAATAGAAGTGATGGGAAGAAATGCGGGTTACATTGCTTTGTATGCTGGTCTAGCTGGTGGAGCGGAGATGATTATACTTCCTGAAGTGGAATGGAGCATCGATGAACTTTGCGATAAAATTACTTACGGGATAAAGAGAGGAAAGCTTCATCATATAATTGTCCTTGCAGAAGGAGTTATGAGCGCTCCAGAACTAGCGAAAATGATTAAAGAAAGGCTACCAAAATTGGACTTAAGGTATACTATTTTGGGGCACATTCAAAGAGGTGGAGCTCCTACAGTGATGGATAGGGTATTGGCAAGCCAAATGGGAGCAAGAGCAGTGGAGTTGCTTTTAGAAAATAAAACCAAGAGGATAATAAGTATACGAAACAATCAAATTGTAGACGATGATATAGATGAAGCCCTTTCCATGAAAAAGGAGTTTAACAGAAAACTTTATGAGCTCAGCAAGATATTGTCTATATAAATAAATTTTAGGGAGTGAAGGTATGCGCAGAACAAAAATAGTGTGTACAATAGGACCTGCCAGCGAAGACTATAATATACTGAGAAAATTAATTGAGAAAGGTATGAACGTTGCTCGATTGAATTTTTCTCATGGGGATTTTGAAGAGCATGGGGCAAGAATTGACAATATTAAAAAGATAAGAGAAGAATTCGGGCTACCTGTTGCTATTTTGTTGGATACTAAAGGTCCAGAGATAAGGACAGGAAAGTTTAAAAATGGCGGAGTGGAATTAAAAGAAGGACAAACTTTTGTCATTACGACAAGAGATGTATTAGGAGACGAAACTATATGCAGTGTATCCTATAAAGGGTTGCCTCAAGATGTGGAAAGAGGTAGCCGCATACTAATTGACGATGGGTTAATTTCTCTAAAGGTTACTGATGTTAAAGGAGAAGATATAGTTTGTATTGTAGAAAATTCTGGTCCTGTAAAAGACCATAAAGGAGTAAATGTTCCAGGAGTAAAACTCAATCTTCCTGCTTTGACTCAAAAAGACGTAGATGATATAGAGTTTGGAATTAAAAAAGGTATTGATATAATTGCGGCTTCTTTTGTTAGAAAAGCAGCTGATGTTTTGGCAATAAGAAGACTTTTAGAAGAAAATAAGGCAGAGCATATTTTAATTATTGCTAAGATAGAAAATCGCGAAGGAGTAGAAAATATAGACGAAATTATAAAGGTTTCAGATGGAATAATGGTAGCCAGAGGAGATTTAGGGGTTGAGATTCCTCTTGAAGAAATACCAATCGTTCAAAAAATGATTATACAAAAATGTAATAAAGCAGGGAAACCGGTAATTACTGCAACTCAAATGTTAGACTCTATGATGAGAAATCCAAGGCCTACAAGAGCAGAAGTTACAGATGTAGCAAATGCTATTCTTGATGGGACAGATGCTATAATGCTATCAGGGGAGACAGCTCAAGGTAAATACCCAATAGAGGCCTTTGAGACAATGGCAAAGATTGCAGAAAAGACAGAGGCTTATGTGGGATATAGAGATATCATTGATAGAAATATTGATACAAATGTTTCTATTACAAACGCTATAAGCCATGCAACTTGTACTACTGCAAGAGATATAGGTGCAGCTGCTATAATAACTTGTACTAAATCTGGCTATACAGCGAGAATGGTATCAAGGTACAGACCTCAAGCTCCGATTATTGCTACTACTCCAAGCGAAAGTGTTGCAAGGAAACTCTCTATAGTCTGGGGAGTATATCCTTTGATTACAGAAGAGGTTTCTACTACAGATGAAATGATAGATGTCGCAATACAAAGTGCTTTAACTGCAGGACTTATAAGAAATGGTGATATCGTAGTAATTTCTGCAGGAATTCCTGTAGCTATGACAGGCACCACCAACATGTTGAAGGTACATATAGTAGGAGATGTTTTGTTGAGAGGAATAGGTATAGGTTCTAAAGCTACTACAGGTGTTGTATGTGTTATTAATGATATCAGCAAAGACAAAGATAAATTTAGAGAAGGCGATATAATAGTAACTGCAAAGACAGAAAGAGATTTTATGCCTCTTATAGAAAAAGCTTCTGCTATAATTACAGAAGAAGGAGGGCTTACTTCTCACGCTGCCATTGTGGGATTAAACTTAGGAATTCCTGTAGTTGTAGGTTGTGAAGGAGCGACTTCTAAATTAAAAGATGGCATGACTGTAACGGTTGACACAGTTAGAGGATTTGTGTATAAAGGAATTGTAAATATTAAATAAATAAGACAAGATTTTCTCTTGTCTTTGTTTTTTTAAGGAGTGATTTAAATTATGCATGTATGGGATGCCGAGGTAAGGGCTCGATACGGAGAAACGGACAAAATGGGTATAGTTTACTATTCCAATTATTTTAATTGGTTTGAAATTGGCAGGACGGAGTTTTTTCGCTCTTTGGGGATGTCCTACAGAAGCTTAGAAGAAAAAAATGTAATGCTACCTGTAATTGACGCACAGTGTAGATATTTTTCTTCTGCTTTGTACGATGACCTTATAATAATACGTACTCGATTAGAATTTGTTAAAGGAACCCGTCTTAAATTTTTATATGATATAATGCGAAAAGAGGATAACAAACTTTTAGCACAAGGTTATACAGAGCATCCCTTTACAAATCTTGAAAAAAAGCCTATCAATTTAAAAAAAGTCATGCCAGAAGTTTATGAAATGCTTGCAAAATGCTGTGATTAAAATTTATAAAAAATGGTATAAAATACTATAAAAATGAGTTATAATAAATAATAGGGTAACCGATTTTTTTAAATGCACTTTTTTAAGTGTATTTTTTCTTAAAATTATAGTAAACGTTTACATATTTTATAAGAACTCTATGTTTTTTCTCAATATAACGGTATAATAATTATGGGAAAAGGAGGCGTTTTTGTTGCACAACATAAAAGTAGGAGAAAATTATGAGGTATATATTGACAATATGGCTCATGAAGGGCAAGGAGTTGGAAGAATTGGAGGAGTTGCTACATTTGTAGAAGGAGCATTGACAGGAGAAAAGGTTGTTGCACAAATAGATAAAGTTTATAAAAATTACGTTATAAGTCATGTAGTAGAAATATTAGAAAAGTCTCATGATAGAGTAAAGCCTTTATGCCCTTATGCAAATAAATGTGGTGGTTGCTCTTTCCAGCATCTAAGTTACGAAGGGCAGTTAAAATACAAAACACAAAAGGTAAAAGACAATTTAGAAAGAATAGGTAAAGTGTATACTAAAGTTCATGAAATCATAGGAATGAAAGAGCCACAAAGATATAGAAATAAGGCTCAGTTTCCTGTTGGAATGCTTGATGGTGAAGTAGTGACGGGCTTTTATGCACCTCGTTCTCACGATATTGTACCTATAGAAAGCTGTATGATACAGGATGAGGTTAGTGATTATATCGCAAGGACTATAAGAAATTGGATTAAAAAATATAACGTTTCTGTATATGATGAAAAAGCAGGAAAGGGTTTGATAAGGCATATTGTTACAAGAGTTGGGTTTAAAACAGGAGAAGTTATGGTTATCCTTGTGGTTAATGGAAAACACATACCCTATAAAGAACAATTAATTGATGCTTTGAAAAAAGAGATAAATGGACTTAAAAGTGTAGTATTAAATATCAACACAAAAAGAACTAATGTGATTATGGGGGAGGATAATATAACTATTTATGGAAGCGATAATATTATTGACTATATCAAGGACATAAAATTCGAGATATCACCTTTATCCTTTTTTCAAGTAAATCCTGTTCAAACAGAGGTTTTATACGGAAAGGCCCTTGAGTATGCCGATTTAAAGGGAGATGAGACCGTAATAGATGTGTATTGTGGGATAGGTACCATATCTTTATTTGCAGCACAGAAGGCTTTTTTTGTCTATGGTATAGAGGCTGTCCACCAAGCAGTGGAAGATGCAAAGAGAAATGCTTACATAAATGGCATTAAAAACGTGGAATTTATTTCAGGACAAGCGGAAAAAGTAATGCCTGAGTTAGTTGATAAAGGAGTCAAAGCAGATGTAGTTATAATAGATCCTCCAAGGAAGGGTTGCGATATACCTGTTTTAGAAGCAATTGTGAATATGAATCCACAAAAAATTGTATACGTCTCTTGTAATCCTTCTACATTGGCACGAGATTTAAGATATCTTGATGACAAAGGATACAAAACCATGGAAGTGCAACCTGTTGATATGTTTCCTTATACGCATCACGTTGAAAGTGTTTGCTTGATTACTAATAAAAGTTAACAATTTTGATTACTGGAAGTAGAATAAAAATCGTGTTTCCCACTATTTAAAGGCAGTTAGAACTTAGGTTATTGGAAAATAAATTAATTGGTTTTAGATGTTTTTATGCAATAGAATAGACTTTGGGGTGCGTTAAATGAACCAGTTAATGATACAAGAAAAAATTTTTTTAAATATTGCTGTACTTTTTTTAGGGTATTTTATAAAAAAATCCAGGAAATTTCCTGAAAATTCAGGTGATGTACTGAGCAAGATTGTGCTTTATATAACTTTACCTGCTACGATTTTAACTATTTTTTCTCAGTATAAAATTGATGCGCGATTATTTATTCTCACTTTTATAAGTATTATTTTGGGAGTTTTGACATTTATCTTTGGATATTTTGTGGTAAAAAAAGTTAACTTAGATAATTCTGATAAATGGACTCTGTTGGTTTCTATATGCGGATATAATATAGGTTTATTTGCCCTTCCCTTTATACAGCAGGTTTATGGAAATGAAGGCATTATAAATATGGCAATGTTTGATATGGGTAATTCTTTTATTGTTTTTGGTTTTGCCTATGGTGTATCTTTTTTAGCGGGTGGAAAAACTAATTTTAATTTAAAAGAGGTATCAAAAAAGATTATATATTTTTTTCCACTTGATGTGTACATATCAGCTCTTTTAATGAATTTATTTAATATCAATTTTACTGGGATGACAAAGGAATTTATTTATCAACTTTCTCTACCTAACAATATTCTTGCTTTATTTACAATTGGATATTTTTTGGATTTTGATTTGAATAAAAATGAATTAAAGGCTTTGATAATAGGTTTGTTTGTAAAATTTTTACCGGGAGTTGCTTTAATTTTAACAACACCATTTTTGTTTGATACAAAACTGCTTATAATAAAAATTATAACAATAGGAGCAATTCTTCCTACTCCTATGGTAGCAGTAATTTATGCCAAGGAAAGAGGACTAAATGCTAAATTGGCTTCTGTTTTTATTACCGCTTCAATTATTATAAGCATTTTACTTATGACTTATATAATGCTTAGATGGCAATAAAGGGGAGTAAGGTTTATATATTCCTTACTCCCCTTTTTAATTTATCTATTTCTTTTCTAAAGTATATATACATTATGCTTCCTTCAAACGCCCATTGGATGGCTGTTACAAACCATACATAGACAACTCCTAAATTTAAAATGTAGATGACTATGTACATAAGAGGAAGTCTTATAAACCAGCTGGATATTGTAGAGATAATAAAGGGGGTCTTTGTATTTCCACTTCCTTTAAGGCCTCCACCATAAACCATGCCAACTGCCATAAAAGGTTGTTCAATAGAGGCTACCATAAGACACAAAATTCCTACTGCAATTACATCGGTATCTTTTATAAAAGCTCTCATCAAAGGATAAGGTATTGTAAGAAACAATATTGACATTGTACCCATAATAGCTACAGCGAAGAATGTTGCAATATTTGTATATCTTTTTGCACTTTCATAGTTTTTTGCGCCAACCATTTGACCTGCCATTGTGGTTGCAGCCACTGCAAAACCCCATCCCGGCATAAAAGAGATAGATTCAATTGTAGTTGCAATTTGATTGGCTGCGAAAGCTACTGTTCCAAGGTGCATTATCATAAATATTGAAATAAGTCGACTTATGTCAAAGGAACCTTCTTGAAGAGAAGCAGGTAAGGCAAGTTTTAGTATATTTACAATTATTTGCCTGTCAAAATTTATTATATCAAAAAGATCAATATTTAATATTTTTTGGTTGAAATAATATAACATTATAAATATAAAGCCAGAGAATTGTGCTATAGTAGTAGCAATTGCAGAACCTTTTACACCCAAAGCAGGAAAGCCTAATTTTCCAAATATTAAAATCCAATCCAATAAAATGTTGATAAATATAACTATACTTGCTGCTATCATGGGGGTTTTTGTATTTCCTTGTGCTCTTAAAACTGCGTTTAATACATTCATAAGCATATTAAAGAAAATACCTATTGATGCAATTTTTATATATATTTTTCCTAAGAAAAGTACATTACCAGTAGCACTGGCTATTATTAAAAAATTTTCTGCAAAAGCAACAAGTATTAAAGAAATAAATAAAGCAACAATAAATCCTAAAAAAATTCCTTGAGATGCGTATTTTTCAGCAGCTTCAAAATCTTTCGCTCCTATACTGCGGGCGACATAAGAAGTTATTCCTATAGAGATTCCCATTGCAATAAAAATATTAGAGAAGGTATATATAATTTCTGAAGCAAGACCTACAGCGCTGACACTGTCTTTACCGCCAAATTGTCCCACCATCATCGTATCTACTACCCACACTACCATGTATAGTAGCATTTCTCCAACTGCAGGTAGTGCTAAATTAAGTATTTCTTTTATTTCTTTTTTAGTTGCCATATAACACCTCCTATTTTTATTGCAAAAATACAAGGAAACATCCTATATTGTCTGTATTGTTTAGGGGCAATTTCAATTGGATTATAATGGAGTCCAAATAGATTTTGATCAGCACTTATATATTTGTTTTTTCTAAACTTTTTAATCACTAATAGTATTATAACACAATAGGAAAATTAAAGTAACTGAGGCTTGTGTTGATAAAGGGATTTTTTAAATTTTGATTGAGTTTTTACATGGAAAAGTATAAAATATGAATAAAGGCAGTGTAGTGAGAAAATTAATTAAAGCCATGATTTTTAAATAATGAGACGGAGGCATATTTATATGTCTGAAATTATAAGACCAAAATATGAATACATTGCTTTTGATATTGCTAAAAGAATTGTAGATGGCGAGTTTAATGAGGGTGAGAGACTTTACGGCAGGTCAAATCTTGCGGGAATTTATAAAGTTTCACCTGAGACAATACGGCGTGCTATTTCCCTTTTACAGGACATGGGAGTAGTTTTTTCAGAACAAGGTAAAGGAGTAATTGTTAAATCGAAAGAAGCGGCACAAAGATATATAAATCAATTTAATGAAAAACAAACCTTAGAGGTCTTAAAAAATGAATTGGTTAAAATCGCTGAAGAAAGAAAAAAACTTGATGAAAGGCTGGAAACTATTTTACTAAAATTTATAGAATACGCTAATAGATTAAAAAATATTAGTGACTTTAATCCTGTTGAAATTCGCGTCAATGAGAAAAGCACTGCTGTAGGTAAGACTTTGGCTGAGTTAAAATTTTGGGATGTTACAGGTGCTACCGTAATAGCTATAAGGAGAGGAGAAGAGGTAATTATTTCTCCTGGTCCCAATGAGCAAATTAAAGGTGGAGATTATTTAGTTCTTGTAGGAAGTAAGGAGGCTTTCAAAAAAAGTATATCTCTAGTCGATAACTATACTGTTATTAGTTTTCCCTAGCAACAACATTAGTTGCTAGGTTATTTTTTGTAATCCCTTTTATTGACACAGTGACAACTTTATTATATAATATAGGTTGTCACTTGTAAAGGAGGTGTGGTAGCATTGATAAGATTTGAAAATATAGTTAAAACATATGGAGAAACTGAAATATTAAAAGGAATAAATTTAGAAATAAAAGATAATGAATTGGTGGTTTTGATAGGACCGAGTGGTTGTGGGAAAACCACTTCGTTGAAAATGATAAATCGCTTAATTGAACCAACCTCTGGCAAAATATATATAAACGGACAAGACATTTCTCAGATAGACCCAATCCAACTTCGCAGGAATATTGGATACGTGATTCAGCAAATTGGTTTACTTCCACACATGACAGTAGAACAGAATATAGAATTAGTTCCTTTGCTTAAAAATTGGCCAAAAAAGAAGAGAATTGAAAGAGCAAAGGAATTAATGCATCTTGTAGGAATGCCTCCAAAAGAGTATATGAACAGATATCCAAAAGAATTATCCGGGGGGCAACAACAGAGGATAGGAGTTGCACGGGCTTTAGCTGCAGATCCAGATATCATTTTAATGGATGAACCTTTTAGTGCCCTGGATCCTATTACAAGGTCTCAGCTACAAGAAGAACTTTTTGAATTGCAGCAAAAGTTGCAAAAAACCATTGTATTTGTAACTCACGATATGGATGAGGCGTTGAAATTAGGTGATAGGATCTGCATAATGAAAGATGGAAAAGTAGTGCAATTTGATACTCCCGAAAAAATATTGAAAAATCCAGCAAATGAATTTGTGGAGAATTTTATAGGGAAAAAACGAATGTGGATACAACCAGAGCATGTTTTAGCAAGAGATATTATGATTACCAATCCTATAAAGGCTCTTCCTTCCAGGACTCTTGCACAAGCGATAGAAATTATGAGTAATAGTGGTGTTGACAGTATTTTGGTTGTTAATAAAGAAAACCAACTTTTAGGCATAGTAACAGCAGAGGATATAAGGGCTAATAAAAACAATGCAAAACGGATAGAAGAGATTTATACTCGAGATGTTTTTACAGTAAAACCTGATGATTCAATTTTAGATGTTCTTAAATTAATGGCTCAAAAAAATATAGGTTATGTACCAGTTGTGAATGAAAATAATTTGCTTAAAGGTTTGATCACGCGAAGTGCCCTGGTAAATTATTTGGGTGCAAATTATGCAGAATAGGAAGGAGGACTTTTAAATAGTGTTGGTAGAATATATAAATTTTATGAAAGATAGAGCTGACGATATTTTAATTTTAACAACTCAGCATATTCAATTATCTGTTATGGCTCTGATTATAGCTATAGCTATAGGAGTACCATTAGGTATCTTGATTGCAAAATTTCCTTCAACTTCCTCATTTGTTATTGGATTAGCCAATGCTGTACAAGCAATTCCAAGTTTAGCTTTGCTGGGATTTTTGGTCCCTTTTTTAGGTATAGGTTCAACTCCTTCAATGGTTATGATAATTGTGTATTCACTACTACCCATTATAAAAAATACGTATACCGGTCTTGTCAATGTAGATAAAGCTATTCTCGAGGCAGGTAAAGGTATGGGAATGACGGAAATACAATTAATGAGGATGGTACAATTGCCATTAGCTTTACCTTTTATAATGGCGGGCATTCGAATAGCAGCTGTGACGGCCGTTGGATTTACTACTTTAGCGGCGTTGATTGGAGCCGGTGGTTTAGGTCAATTGATTTTCAGAGGTATATCTATGGTGAATAACCAGATGATACTAGCAGGTGCAATACCAGCAATGATTTTGGCACTATTGATAGACTATATTTTACTTTTAGTAGAAAAGATAGTAACTCCAAAGGGAATAAAATAAAAAAAGGAGGAGATTTTAAATGAAAAGAATTTTGCTATTAGGTCTGGCTTTTATTTTAACTG
>Ga0208430_10096_pt1 | contig 23341 bp, 23 predicted proteins | sample Wag42014_10_12_FD_187329 | JGI IMG/M metagenome (GOLD analysis project Ga0208430, IMG submission 187329) | Deep subsurface shale carbon reservoir microbial communities from Ohio, USA - Utica-2 Time Series 2014_10_12 (SPAdes) (version 2) ...
TTTGTGAGTTATTTGATATAATATTCATGGCGGTTTATTCCTTTCATATTTGTTGTAGGTAACAAATATTATATCAAAAGAAGGAATAAGTCGCCAATTTTTTATCTAATTTTTTTGTAAAGTGGTGAATATGAACATAGATTTAAAAAAATAATAATGGTATTAAAAAATTCGTCAAGGCATTATTCCACTGGCTGGATTTCTGATTTTTCCCAGCATTTAGATTTTTATTATCCGCGTGATAATTATCTTTTAAATTTTAGAATAAGTCATTATCAGGATGGAGAAAATTTATTTAAAGTCGGTTTTGAATTTTCTAATCTATTTTCTAAGCATAAATATTCTTTAGAAAATCTTAATCTCTGGTTTAATAATCAGCAGACTGGCAATTTAGATTTTAGATTAAATTTAAGATAAAATGAAAATGTTTAAAGGTGGGATTATAATGGGAGAGGAGAGAGATTATAAGATTTTGATTGCTGAAGATGATGAGTCAATTTCGCGATTAATATCTTATAAATTTAAAAATCAAAATTTGGAAAGTGAAATAGTTACTGATGGTGATCAGGTGCTGCCGGAAATAGAAAAGGGTGTCTATGATGCTTTAATCTTAGACCTCATGCTGCCTGTTTTAGATGGGATGAGTATTTTAAATAAAATTAGGGATAATAATATTGAAATACCAGTTTTAGTATTATCAGCCAGGAGCCAGGAAAAAGATATACTTAAGGCACTTAAAAGCGGAGCTGATGAATACTTAACCAAACCATTTAGACCAGATGAACTAATTATTAGATTAAAAATGCTGCTGAATGGAGTTGATTAATTTTGCGCACTATTTTATATTATGCTGTTTCGGTCATAATGTTTTTAATAGTCCTGGTGATATTAACTATTATAGTTTATCATTTAAAAAACAGGAGAAAAGAAAAAAAATACCACAATCAAAAGAAAAAGTGGGAGCATTATTTATTTAAATATCTGGCAGAAGAAATAAATATTGAAGAAGCAGCTTCAATATTGAACAGTAATTATTTTTATTTATATGATTTTATAAAACCTTATTTAAAAAATTTAAAGGGCGATGATTTTGAAAAAATAAAGCAACTTGTAAAAGAAAATGGGATGAATAAATTTTTTTTAGAAAAGCTGGAGCAGGGGAGAAAAGAAGAAAAAATAAAAGCGGCTGTTTTTCTGGGTAAAGTTGAAGAAAAAAAGGCACTGCCATTACTGGAAGTTTATCTTGATTCAGATAATGAAGATTTACAGACAGTCAGTATCTGGGCTATTGCTGACATTGGTGAACAGCGTCTTTTCTTTAAGATTTTAAAAATAGTTTTGAAGGAAAGCAGATTTACGTTTGAAATTTTAACAGAAATATTAATTAGATTTGGCAGAAATATCTGCGGAGAAATAGAGGTTTTTTTAAAAGAAAATTTTTATCAAGAAAATAAATTAGAAGTTATTCTCGGGGTGCCAGAATATCAAGCTCTTTCTCTGTTTTTTGATATATTTGGCTATTATAGATATCATCCAGGAGTTCAATTAATGGAGCAAGTTTTAATACCTGAGTATAATAATGAAGTATTAATTCATATATTTAAATCACTGGTTAAGATGGAATATCCAGTTGATAAAGATTTAAGTGTTTTTTTAACTCATGATGACTGGGTTGTAAGAAGTCAGACTGCTCGTTATATTGGTGTGATAAACGCTGACGGGTATTTAGAAGAACTGCAGGCTTTAATTAACGATTCAAACTGGTGGGTTCGCTATTATTCTGCCTGGGCTATTTTAAAAACTGGGAATATAGGTGTTTTAAAAGATATCATTAAAAATGAAAAAAAGGGAAAAGAAATGAGCGAATATGTTTTAGCTCAAAATAATATTTAAAAACGTAGGTGAAGGCAGTGGAGAACTTCTATTATTTTTTATTAGTATTTGATTATTTTGCAGTTTTATACTTCTTTTTAGTTAATGGGACATATATTTTTTTAAATGTGAAGGCTTTTTTTTCAATTAAAAATTACTGGACTTCCAGAGAGATAATTGATATTGAAAATTTATTTCAGAGTGAGTTCTATAAACCAGTATCAATTATAATTCCGGCTTACAATGAGGAATTAACAATTGTCGATAATATTATTTCAATTTTATCACTGCAGTATCCGGAACTGGAAGTGATTGTTGTTAATGATGGTTCAAAAGATAATACAATTGAAGAATTAAAAAATTATTTCAGTCTAGTTGAATCAAGCAGAACTTACAGAGATGATATAGCAACTAAGCCGGTAAAGAAAGTTTATGACTCTCTTGATTACCCAAACCTGGTAGTTATCGATAAAGAAAATGGAGGTAAAGCTGATTCGCTTAATGCAGGCATAAATATCGCCCAATTTCCCCTGGTCTGTAATATAGATGCAGATTCCCTAATAGATGATCAGGCCTTACAAAAAATTGTGGAACCTTTTTCTCGTGACTGGCGGGTTATAGCTGCAGGAGGAACGATCAGGGTCGCTAATGAATGTGACATTAAGGGCGGGCAGGTTAAAAAGGTAAGGCTTTCTAAAAAACCAATTGTAAGATTTCAGGTTTTAGAATATTTAAGAGCTTTTTTATTTGGTCGGGTTGGCTGGGCTTCTCTTAACAGTTTATTGATTATTTCGGGTGCTTTTGGAGTTTTTAAACGCAAATATTTACTTAAAGTAGGTGGCTACAGCACCAGGACAGTTGGCGAAGATATGGAACTCGTTTTAAAATTAAATAAAGAGATGCAGAAAAGTGGCAGAGATTATAGGGTACTGTTTTTCCCTGATCCTGTCTGCTGGACTCAGGTTCCAGAAGAAATTAATATTCTCTCGAGTCAGAGAAGGCGCTGGCAGAGAGGGCTGGGACAGAGTCTGCTTATGAATAAAGAGATATTTTTTAATAAGAACTATGGTTTATTAGGGCTTTTTACTTATCCATTTTACTTTTTTGTAGAACTTTTAGGCCCGATTATTGAAGTTTTAGGTTATCTAAGTATTATTTTAACAGTGATTATTAGGGGTGGAATTAATGAGGTAGTTATTCTCTTTTTTATAACTGCTATTTTAATGGGGGTACTCTTATCTATTCTCTCACTGTTTTTTGAAGAGATGACTTTTCATAAATACACAAAATTGAGAGATAAATTAAGTCTGGTTCTCTATGCCTTTTTAGAAAATTTTGGCTACCGCCAGCTGCATACTTTCTGGAGACTGAGAGGTTTATTTGATCTATTTTCTAAAAAAGCAAGCTGGGGAAGTCAGAAAAGAAAAAAATTTAATAATTAGTAAGTAGATATTTAAACTTTGCTGAGGTGGTAAAAATAAACATTTTAGTTGTTGATGATGACCGGGATATTAAATTGTTATTAGAGAGTTATTTAAAAAAATTAGAAGTTGATAGGATTCATTTTACAGAAACTGCGGCCGAAACCTATGAATTCCTGAATTTAAAGGATAAAAATAATGAAGCTAAAATTGATTTAATTATTCTGGACATCATTTTAGAGGATGAAGATGGGATTGCAATTTGTAAAAAAATAAAAAGTTCAGAAACTTATCAAGAAATTCCTGTAATAATGGTGACTGCCCAAAAAGCTTCAAAATTTTTAAAGAGGGCTTTTGAGGCTGGTGCCTTTGACTTTATAAAAAAACCAATAAATAAGATTGAGTTTATGGCCAGAATTAATTCTGCCATAAAATTAAGAAAAGAAATGAAAAAGAGAATAAAAAGGGAAGAAGAGCTGCTTAAAATATCAGCTAAATTGAAAGCAGTAAATAAAAAATTAGAAAAAATAGCTCTTCAGGATGGATTAACAGGTCTGGCAAATCGAAGGCTATTTGATAAAACTTTAAAGGATGAACTAAATCGAGCTAAAAGAAATAAAAATAGTTTAGCTTTAATTATGGCTGATATAGATAATTTTAAGGTTTATAATGATACTTATGGTCATCAGCAGGGAGATGAGTGTTTAAAAAAAGTTGCTTCAGTTTTAGCTAAAAATGCCAAAAGAGCTTCGGATTTTGCCGCCCGCTATAGTGGAGAAGAATTTGCTGTTATTCTGGCTGATACAGATAAAGATGGGGCAGTAAAAGTTGCTGAAAATATCAGAGAAGATATTAGAGAATTAGAAATTGAACATCGAAATTCGAATACCGATAAATATGTTACTTTAAGTCTGGGAGTAAGCTGTATTAAAGTAAAAAGGGAAATAACGGAAGAACTGGTTAATTCCTTTATAGAAAAGGCTGATCAGGCATTGTATCAGGCTAAAGAAAAAGGAAAAAATAGAGTAGTTTATCTTGACTTTGAATAAAATTAAGGAGTTTTAAAATGAAGAAAAATAAAGTATATATTGATCAGGATCTTGAGACTTTAATCCCTCAATATTTAGATAATAGAGAAGAAGATATTAGAAGATTAAAGACTTTAATAGAAGCAGAAAATTATGAAAAAATAAGAATAATTGGACACAGTCTTAAGGGGTCTGGTGGTGGCTATGGTTTTGATTATTTAACTGAATTAGGGAGTCAGATAGAAAAAAATGCAGAACTAAAAAACAGAGAAGATATTGAGCTAATTATTAATAAATTAGAGAATTATCTGGATAATTTAGAGATTATTTATCAGGAAGATTAGGGGGGATATAGTGGTAGAGCTTAATTTTGAGCAGGGTTATCAAATATTATTTAATAATACTCAGGATGCACTTTTTATAATGGAAGTGGATGAAAATCAGGATCTTCGATTTTTGAAATTAAATCCAGCTCATGAGAATTTAACAGGTTTAAAAACCGAAGATGTTGCCGGTAAAACACCAGTAGAAGCAGTTGGCCCGGAGATTGGAGAAATTGTAGAGTCACATTATCGGGAATGTCTGGAGAAAAAAGAAACCATAAGTTATGAAGAAGTTTTAGATCTACCCTCTGGCAAAAAAACCTGGGCTACCCAATTGAGTCCTGTTATAAACGAAGGAAAAGTTACTCATATTGTTGGTAGTGCCAGAAATATAACTGAAAGAAAGAAGTTAGAAATGGAAAATAGAGAGCTAAGTCAGCGCTATAAGCAGGCTACAGAGGCTGCTGGAATAGGTGTCTGGAAATTAGATTTAAAAGACAATTTTTTGCTCTGGGATCAGCAGATGAATAAGATTTATGAATTAACTTCTGAAGAAAATAAAACTTTCCAGGCCTGGGTTAAACATCTTCACCCCGAAGATAAAGAAAGAGTAGTCGCTAAATTTAATCGCGCCCTGGATAAGGAGAATATTTTTGAAGATGAGTTTAGAATCAAAACAGATTCCGGTAAGATAAAACATATCAAAGCTTTTGGTAAATCAATTTATGACAGTGGTAAGAAAGTTATTGGGGTAAATTATGATATTACTGAAAAAGTTAAGGCCTTAAAAGGTTTGGAAGAATATTCGAAGGAACTTAAAATAAAAAATATTGAATTAGAGCAGGCGAGAGATAAAGCCTGGGAAGCTTCCAGAGCTAAATCTGAATTTCTGGCTACAATGAGTCATGAAATAAGGACTCCGATGAATTCTATTATTGGAATGGCAGAATTGCTTTTAGAAACTGATTTGAGTAAACAGCAGCAAAAATATGTTGATATTTTTCAGAAGGCAGGGGAAAGTCTTTTAAATTTAATAAATGATATTCTTAATCTATCAAAAATTGAGGCGGGAAAGATAGAATTAGAAAAGAAGAAATTTAATCTGATTGAAACTGTGGAAAGTATTGCAGAGATGATAGCGGTTAGAGCTTATAAAAAAGGGCTTGAGATGCCTTTAAGAATTTCTTCTGAGGTTCCTCAATGTGTGATAGGCGATCCAGAAAGGCTGAGACAGATATTAATTAACCTGCTGGGTAATGCGGTGAAATTTACTGAGCAAGGAGAAATCTTTTTAGATTTAAGAATAGAATCTAATTTTAAATCTGAAAGTAAAAAGATGATTACTTTTATGGTAAAAGATACCGGCATTGGTATTGAAGAAGAAAAGCAGGAAACAATATTCAATCATTTTACTCAGGCAGATTCGTCCAGTACCCGAAAATATGGGGGAACTGGTTTAGGTCTGACTATTTCTAAACAGTTAGTAGAACTTATGGGAGGTAAAATCTGGGTAAAAAGTCAACCAGGTCTGGGCAGTACTTTTTATTTTTCAATACCATTTAAGGTAGCTGAAAAAACCACAGTTAAATTTGAGAAAAAGAAAAATATTAATTTTGATAGCATAAGTATTTTGGCTGTAGATGATAATCCAACTAATTTATTTATACTGGAAGAAATGCTCTCTGACAAGGGAGCAATAGTTGAGACTGCAGGTAGTGGAGAGGAAGCTCTATCTGCTCTGGAAAAAAGTATTAGCAGTAATAATCCTTTTAAGATAATTTTGATGGATAATTTTATGCCTCAAAAAACTGGATTAGAAACTGCCCGTGAGATTAAAGAAAAATATGAATTAAATAACATTAAAATAGTTATTACTTCATCTGATTTTGAAAATAAATATATTGAGGCTCAAAAAGAATATATTGATGATTATATTATGAAACCAATCAGAAAAAAGGAGCTTTTTTCTTTATTAAATAGGTTAACTGATGAAATTGGGAAAAGCAGGAATAAAGCAAGTAAAAAGAATAAAAAATTAGATCAAGGGGCCCTAGAGTTAGATAAAAAAACAACTGCAGCCTCTGATTTAGGGGATAAAGAAAAGAAATTACTAATAGTAGAAGATAATGCAGATAATAGAATGTTAATTAGGGCTTATTTAAGTAAATCAGATTATAAGGTTGAAATGGCGGTAAATGGGCTTGAAGGTGTAGAAAAAATTGAAAAAAATAATTATGATCTTGTGCTGATGGACATTCAGATGCCTAAATTGGATGGCTACCAGGCAATTAGAAGAATTAGAGAACTGGAAAAAGCAGATAAAATTAACAGAAATAAAATAATTGCGCTAACGGCTTATGCACTGGATTCTGATAAAGAAAAAGCTCTTCAGGCTGGTTTTGACGGTCATTTAACTAAACCAATAAAAAAGGAAAAACTTTATAAAATGATAAATGAATATCTTGATTGAATAATGGAGGGTTAGTATGGCATTAAAATCAAAATCTGCTCGGATGGGTAATGAACCAATCTTAAAGTTGCTTTTTAAATTATCGGTACCTGCAATAATTGGAATGATTATTCAGGCAATGTATAATATTGTTGACAGTATTTATGTGGGCCGCCTCAGCACAGATGCTCTTTCGGCTTTATCTATTTCTTTTCCGGTCCAGATGTTTTTAATTGCAATTGGGGTAGGTACCGGTGTGGGAACAAGTTCTTTAATATCCAGACTTTTAGGTAGAGGAGAAAAATGCAGGGCGAATAATGTAGCGGAACATGTCTTTTTTATCGCTATTATTTATGGAATTCTGGGTGGTTTAATTGGTATTTTCTTTTCTGAAAATATTATAAGATTGTTTACTGATAATTCAGTTTTGATTGATCTTGGTTATCAGTATATAAATATTATTTTAACTGGCTCAATTGCAATTTTTATACCCGCTACTTTTAATTATATTCTGCGGGGAGAGGGAAACACATTTTTACCAATGCTGACAATGATTATTGGAGCAGTTTTGAATATGATTATTGATCCTTTTTTAATTTTTGGACTTGGTCCTTTTCCACAGCTGGGGGTAGCTGGTGCTGCCTATGCAACAGTTTTTTCTCGGATTATAGGTGGAATCTTTATTATTTCTGTCTTATTTAGTGATAAGAATGAGCTGACTTTAAGACTGGAAGATTTTGAATTCGATTTTCAGATTATTAAAGAAATCTATAATGTAGGTATTCCGGCAATGGCTAATAGACTTCTGTTTAGTGTTTCAATTGTATTTATTAATTTAATTCTTGGTGCCTTTAATTCGACCGCCATTGCAGTAATGGGTTTGATTTTTAGAATGCAGTCTTTCTTTTTAATGATGGTTTTTGGTCTGACCCAGGGATATCTGCCGCTGGTAGGATATAATTATGGACATAATAATCCGGAGAGAATGAAAAAGACAATTTTAATTGGAAGTTCAACTGCTCTTGCCTTTGGTACTTTAGGTTTTATTGTTTTTCAACTTTTTCCAACAGCGATCATTAAATTATTTAACAGTGACCCAAAACTTTTAAATATAGGAGTTGAAGCTTTACAGAAGGTTAGTCTTTCCTATTTCTTTATGGTTTTAAATATTATTGGAGTCGCTACATTTCAGGCTGTTGGTAAAGGAATGCCCAGTTTTGCTATTACATTTTTAAGACAGGCAATTCTCTTAGTCCCCGGGATGTATATTCTGGGAGAGTTATCCGGCCTTGATGCCACCTGGTTTGCTTTTCCGATGGCTGAATCAATTTCGTTTGTGATTCTTGCAATCTGGCTGAGTTATGTTATTAAAAAGTCAGTAGCCGAAATGAGAGAAACTTTGTAATTATTATAGACTGTTGTCTGTAATTGAAAGTATTAAATTAGTAAACAAATATGGTTTATTCAGATAGATTGAGAGATATTTATGGAGGGGATTTTGTGACGACTGCAATTAAAATTAGAGATATTAATAAGACATATGGAGAATTACAGGCTTTAGATGATGTGAATTTAGATATTAAAAAGGGTGAATTTTTTGGGCTTTTGGGTCCCAATGGGGCCGGTAAAAGTACTCTGATTGGAATTCTGGGAGGGCTGGTAAAAAAAGATTCGGGTAATGTGACAGTTTTAGGTAAGGATATTATTAAAAATTACAGGGAAACTAAAAAATCTCTGGGAATTGTTCCCCAGGAGATAACCTTTGATCCCTATTTTACTGTGCGAGAAACTTTAGAGATTCATTCTGGTTATTTTGGCATTAAAGATAATGATCAAAAAATAGATGAACTGCTCAATGCTTTAAGTTTATCAGATAAAGCAGAGATTGGTCCGCGGCAGCTATCAGGTGGAATGAAGCGGAGGCTTTTGATTGCCAAAGCTCTTGTTCATGATCCGGAGATTATTGTTTTAGATGAGCCAACGGCGGGAGTGGATGTTGAGCTGCGCAATAGCCTCTGGGAATATGTAATTAATCTTAATAATCAGGGCAAAACAATTATTTTAACGACTCATTATTTGGAAGAAGCGGAGGCCTTATGTGATCGAATTGCTATTATGAACAAGGGAAAAATAGTTAAGGTTGACACAAAAGAGAATCTGATTAACTCCATTGATAAAAAGCTGATCAAAATTCAATTTGCTGATTCAGTCCAGGGATTGGAAGATGAACTGCAGGAAATTAATTTTGATTTAAATAAGGATAAAAGAGAGATTGAAATTGAAACTGCCAAACAGGATTTAGATAAGATTCTGAAAAAAATAAATAGGTTAAATTTAGATATTGTTGATATGAATATTGAAAGTGCTAAATTAGAAGATGTCTTTATTAAGCTTACCAGCTTAGGAGGTGATGACAATTAATTCTATTACCTTTTTAAGTTTGGTTAGAAGAGAGGTTGCTAGATTTACCAAAGTCGCTATTCAGACTATCTTTGCCCCTTTAATTTCCACCGGTCTTTATTTAATAATCTTTTCCTATTCTTTTCAGAATCGGGAAGTTGCAGGATATGGAGTTCCCTATATTAGTTTTATTGTTCCGGGTTTAATTATGATGAGCTTAATTCAGAATTCATTTGCCAATACATCTTCTTCCTTAATTGGAGCTAAATATAATGGGATTATCATTGATTTTCTGCTGGCCCCATTTTCCTATATTGAATTGAGTCTGGGTTTTATGATTGGGGGAATGGTTAGAGGTTTGCTGGTTGCTACTGTAACTTATCTAGTTTCAATTTATTTTTACGGAGGAGCAATTGCACATCCGTTTTTAGCTCTATTTTTTGCTATTTTAGTTTCTTCGATATTTTCCCTCTTTGGGATTATTGCTGGCCTCTGGGCGGAAAAGTTTGATCATGTTTCGATTTTTTCTAATTTCTTTATCACCCCCCTGACTTTTTTAAGTGGAGTTTTTTATTCAGTCAAGGGTCTGCCTGGAATCTGGAGTGAAGTTTCTCTATTTAATCCGGTATTTTATATGGTGGATGCAGTTCGCTTTGCTTTTATCGGACAATCGGATATGTCTCCTTACTTTTCAGCGCTGGTCATTTCCAGTCTGGCGGTATTTTTACTTGTTATAGTTACCTATCTCTTCAAAATAGGATATAAGGTTAAAAGTTAACTGCTAAAGAACTGCCGGAAGAATTTGTTGATTTTGCTGAACAGGAATTCAAAAAAATCAATGAGGCCTATGAGAAAATAAAAGAAGAAAAGGGTGCTTAAATTAAATTTGGGAGGCAAAAAATGAAGATTGTAATGATAGAGCCAATTAATATTTCAATGATGAAGATTGAAGAGTGCAGGCAGAGAATGGAAGCTGAGGGACATGAGCTAATTGCTTATTCCACGCGGGCAGAAGATGATCAGGAAATGATTAAAAGAATTAAAAATGCGGATATTTTAATTATTGCCAATCAGCCCTTACCGTCAGAGGTTATCAGGGCTGCAGAAAATTTAAAGATGATTTCAGTTGCTTTTACCGGTTTTGATCACATAGCAATGGATGCCTGCAGGGAAAATGATATTTTAGTTTCCAATTCTTCCGGTTATGCCAATCAGGCGGTAGCAGAACTTGCCTTTGGACTGACCATTGATTTAATGCGCAAGATTAAGGATTCCGATCAGGCTGTGAGGGCTGGTAAAACAAGAGCCGGGCTAATTGGTAATGAACTGGCAGGCAAAAATTTTGGTATAATTGGTTTTGGTTCAATTGGCCAGAAAACTGCCCGGATTGCCGCTGCCTTCGGCTGTAATATTCTGGTTGATGACCATAAAAAACATCAGCTGGGTGAGGAGCTGGGAGTGGAATATCTACCGATTTCTGAGCTGATGCAGAAGAGTGATATTATAAGTCTCCATGTACCACTTAAAGATTCAACTGTAGATTTAATAAGTGCAGACGAGATTGGACTAATGAAAAAGGATGCAATTTTGATTAACACAGCCCGCGGTCCGGTTGTAAACAGTGAAGCGCTGGCTGAAGCTTTAAATAAAGAAAAGATTGCTGGAGCAGGTATTGATGTTTTTGAGATGGAGCCTCCAATTCCATCAGATCACCCACTTTTAAATGCTAAAAATACTATTTTAACTCCTCATACAGCTTTTGCGACCGAAGAAGCCTTCATTAAGCGGGCGGAAATTGTCTTTAATAATATTGAAGCCTGGCTTAAAGAAGAGCCTCAGAATGTGGTAAGTTAGAAAAACTAAGTCAGCTAAAATTGAAATAAATAATTTTTAAAGAGGTGATGATAATTTATGAGTTTAAAAGATAAAGCCAGAAAATTATTATCTGAATTTAGAGGAGATAATTATGCTTTAGGAATAGGCATTCTAAATGAAATTGGTGATTATGCTAAAGATTATGGTAAAAGTGTGTTATTAATTTCCAACGATACTTATCTTGATTCAGCGGTAAGGCCAATTAAAAAATCACTTAAACAGAATAAATTAAAGCTGGCAGGAAATAGAGTTTTTCGCGGAGCAGATCCAAATGCACCTCGAGAGGATGTTTATCGACTGGCAGGATATATTAATATTTTTGAGCCCGATAGTATAATAGTTGTTGGTGGTGGCAGCACCATTGATGCTCTTAAAGCAGCCAATGTACTGGCCTCTCTCGGACACTACAGTCCGGAGATCGATACTTATTTTGGGACCGGAATGGTAACTGAGGCCTTAAAACACAGCAAAAATCATCTAATACCAACTATTGCTGTGCAGACTGCTTCCAGCTCCGGTGCCCATCTGACTAAATATTCTAATGTGACTGATCTGGTTAGCGGCCAGAAGAAATTAATTGTTGATGATGCGATTATACCTCATAAATCTATTTTTGATTATCAAATAAGTGAGACGATGCCTTTAGATGTCACAGTTGATGGTGCTTTTGATGGTCTGGCCCACTGTCTGGAAGTTTTTTATGGTATTGATCAGGATCATTATGATTTAGAAAAAGATATTGCCTCAACAGCAGTAGAATTGATAGTTGAAAATACGCCAAAATTAATAAGTGACTTAAAAGATACTAAAGCCAGGGAAGCACTTGGACTGGCTACAGATTTAGGTGCTTATTCGATTATGGTTGGTGGGACTAACGGCGGTCACCTAACAAGTTTTTCCCTTGTTGATGTCAGCAGTCATGGTCGGGCCTGTGGAATAATGAATATCTATTATACAGTCTTTTTTGCTCCAGCTATAGAATCTCAGTTACAGGTTATTGGAGATATCTTTAAAAGAAATGGATATTTAAAAAGAGAAATTGATAATCTCAAGGGGAGAGAATTGGGAGAGGCAGTAGCGGCAGGAATGATTAATTTTGCCAGAGATATTAATTTCCCGACAAAACTTTCGGAATTAGATGGGTTTACTGATCGACATATCGAAAGAGCCTTAAAAGCTGCTAAAGATCCCCAGCTGGAGATGAAATTAAAAAATATGCCGATCCCACTTGATGCCTCAATGGTAGATGAATATATGGCTCCAATACTGGAAGCTGCGAAAACTGGTGATTTATCTTTAATCAAAAATATGGAATAATAAAAGGTGAGTTTAATGAAAAAAATTACTGATAAACTTGATTTAGTTTTAGATGCTGGAGCTCAAATTGCAGAAGGCCCTTTCTGGGATCAGGATAAACAGTTATTATATTGGATAGATATTTTAAAAAAGACAATAAATATCTATGATCCTGCAGCTGCTAAAAATAAAATTATTCAGCTGGATAAGATGATAGGTGCTCTTATTCCTACCACTGAGCCAGGGGAATTGCTGACAGCTCTGGAAGATGGTCTTTACATAATTGATTTGGAAACTTTGGAAAAGCAGTTTTTAGTTAATCCAGAATCAAATACTGAAGAGACCAGATTTAATGATGGAAAATGTGATCCAGATGGACGCTTCTGGGTAGGGACGATGGATTTAGAAGAAGATAAACCTATCGGCTCCTTATACTGCTTGAATCAGAATTTAACCTTAGAAGAGAAAGCTAAAGACATAAAAATTTCTAATGGTCTGGCCTGGAGCCTGGATAATAGGACAATGTATTATATAGATTCTCCGACCAAAAAAGTTGTTGCCTTTGATTATAATTTAGAGACTGGTGAAATTTCAAATAAAAGGGAAATAATTAAAGTTGCTGAAGGAAAAGGAGTGCCTGATGGAATGACAATTGATAATCAGGGTAAGCTCTGGATCGCTCACTTTGGGGGAGCTCAAGTTTCAAGGTGGGATCCGGAAACTGGAGAAAAAATAGACAGAGTTGATTTACCGGTCTCAAATGTTACTTCCTGCAGCTTTGGCGGTAGAAATTTAGATGAATTATATATCACTACAGCCAGTGTTGGACTTAGCGAGCAGGAAAAGAGAGAGCAGCCGCTGGCGGGTGGAATTTTTAAGTATCAGGCCGGAGTAAAGGGTTTAAGAGCTGATCGTTTTAAAATAAAAAATAAAAATTAAAGCTAAAATATCTCAAAGTTTAATACTAAATAGTTAAATAATTAGATTTAAAGACACCTTAAATTCGGTTAAAATCCGGCAACAGGGTGTCTTTTTTTTTAATAAATAAAGTGCTTTGCCACAATGGTTAGAAAAAGAACTAGTTTATTAACTCTTGCCATCTCAGGGATCCTGGGAGTATAATATAAACAGAAGTTAAAGAAAAGAATTAAATCAGGAGGTGAAAAGATTTGATTTTAGATCTTTTGAAAAAGAAAAACATTGCAGTAAATGTAAAAGCAGCCGACTGGAAAGAAGTAGTTGATGAAACTGGAAAGCTATTACTGGAAGCTGGTCAAATTGAAAAAAAATATATTGAAGCAATGAAACAGTCAATAATTGATAATGGCCCCTATGTGGTAATCGGAAAAGGGATTGCACTTTTACATGCCAGACCGGAGGATGGTGTTAAAGAAAATTGTCTCAGTTTAATTACACTTGCAGAGCCAGTTGAATTTGGGAATGAAAATAATGATCCTGTAAAAATTGCTTTTGCTTTTGGTACAGTGGATAATGAAAAACACGTTAAAACAATTTCAGAACTATCCGTAGTTTTAATGGAAGATTCAGCAGTTGATAACATAGCTGAAAAGGGAAGTGCGGAGGAAATCTTAACCTATATTGAAGATATTCTGGCACAGCAATAATTTTATTTAAAATAATTTTAAAATTCTTAAATTTTATAAAACAATCAAAAAGAAAATAGGAGGAGAAAAGCATGAGAGTTTTAGCAGTATGTGGAATGGGTTTGGGTAGCAGTCTTGTTTTAAAAATGAATATAGAAAAAATTATGGAACAGGAAGGTATTGAAGGGTCAGTCGAGGTTAAGGATTTATCTTCAATTCAGGGGGAACAGGCAGACTATATTTTTGCCAGTGAAGAAATTGGAGAAAAAATTGAACATCCAGCAGAAGTAATCAGTGTCAAAAATATGACAGATAAAAACGAGATTAGAGAAAAAGTATTAGCTGCTTATAAAAAACTTTAAGGAGGGGAATAGTGTATGGATTTTTTAATGTCTTTTGTTAATTTTTTAGTTTACGAGGTTTTAAATCAACCTGCAACTTTAGTTGGTTTAATGGCATTTTTAGGACTAATATTGCTAAAAAAACCATTTTCTAAAATAATGTCAGGAACCTTAAAGAGTATTTTAGGATTTGTAATTCTGGGTGCAGGTGCCAATGTTTTAATCGGAAGTCTAAATAATTTAGGACCAATGATCCAGGATGCATTTAATATTCAGGGAGTAATTCCAACCAATGAGGCAATAGTTGCTCTTGCACAGCAGACGCTTGGTACTCAAACAGCTTTAATAATGGCATTTGGTTTTATAGCCAATCTTCTTTTTGCCAGATTTACTCCATTAAAATATGTGTTTTTGACCGGTCATCATATTTTCTTTATGGCAGCTTTATTATCAGCTGTTTTAAGTACTGCAGGTTTAACAGGAGTACCATTAATAGTTGCTGGAGCTGTGATTTTAGGTTTTGTAATGGTTCTCTTCCCGGCTCTGGCAGAACCATTTATGAAAAAAATAACTGGAGGTACTGATGTCGCACTTGGACACTTTGGAACCACAGGTTATGTTGCAGCCGGTCTGGTTGGTAACTTAGTTGGAGATCCGGAAGATAGTACTGAAGATATTGAAGTTCCTAAAACTTTAAGCTTCTTAAAAGAATCAGTTCTTTCTACAATGCTGACTATGATAATTATTTTCTTTATAGTTTCCTTAATTGCTGGCCGTGACATTTACTCTCAATATTCAAATGGTCAGAGTATATTTATGTTCTCACTGATGCAGGGTATTACTTTTTCTGCAGGTGTACACATTATCCTAACTGGTGTACGAATGATTATTGGTGAGATTGTTCCGGCCTTCCAGGGTATTGGCGAAAAGTTAGTTCCAGATGCAAAACCTGCACTGGACTGCCCGATTACCTTTACCTATGCACCAAATGCAGTAATTATTGGTTTTTTATTCAGCTTTTTAGGTGGGCTTATCAGCATGTTCTTACTTGGTCCAATAGGGCTTGCCTTAATTATTCCTGGTATGGTTCCCCACTTCTTTACTGGAGCAACCGCCGGAGTATTTGGTAATGCCACAGGTGGTAAAAAAGGAGCAATGCTGGGGGCTTTTGTTAATGGTATCTTAATCTCATTCTTACCAGCTCTCTTGCTACCAGTTCTTGGATCACTGGGTTTTGCAAATACAACCTTTGGTGATGCAGATTTCGGAGTAGTTGGTATAATAATTGGTTATATAGCGAAGCTGTTCGCTTAAAATGAAAAAGAGTACAAGGTTATTTGAGTTATATAAATATCTGGTTGATCAGAAAGAGCCTGTATCTATACAGGTTCTTTCTGAAATTCTGGATGTAAGCAGTAGAACAATTCGCTATGACCTGAATGAGATTGAAGACTTGATTCAAAAATACGAGTTAAAGCTGATTAAAAAACCTAATTTTGGTGTACTCTTAGAGGGCGAAGCGGAAGAACAGTTTAAAGTTTTTGCAGAATTCAATGAATTTTATAATAGCCGTCATTTTCGTTCGGCTAAGATGAGAAAATATTTAATTTTATACAGACTTTTTCAGAAAAAGGAACCAATCTTAATTTTTGAGCTGGCAGATCTTTTAGATGTTAGTTCTGCAACAGTTAGCAAAGATTTAGATCAGGTGGAAGAATGGCTGACTAAAAGAGGTCTGGCTTTGATCAGACGCAGAAATTATGGAGTCCAAATTGAAGGAGCGGAAATTGATATCAGGCATGCCATGAAAAGTCTGCTTAATGAAAGTTATGAAACAGGTAATATGATTGAGCTTTTAAATAAAAGTAATAAAAAGGTGAATTTTAAAAGTCGCCTGGAGCACGGTTATAATGAAGAAATAAAAAATCTTTTAGGTGAGCTAAATTTGGGGGAAATCGAAGCTGTTGTAAAAGCAGCAGAAAATGATCTTGGCATCCGCTTTACTGATAGTGCTTTTACCGGGCTGATTGTTCACATAGCTTTTGCAATCTCAAGACTTCTGGCAGAACAGGATATTAAAATTGGTGCTGAAAGATTACAAATTATAAAAAAGAAAAAGGAATTTGAAATTGCTGCAAAAATAGCAAATTTACTGGAAGGCAAATTTCCAGTAGAAATTCCTGAAGATGAGATCGGGTTTATAACAATTCATCTTCTGGGAGCAAAAATGCGAGAAGGAAAAGTTAACACTGAACTAAAAGAAAATGAGCTTAAATATCTGGTCAAAGAAATGATTAGAGTTGTAGAAAAATATTTTTCTACCAGTCTGGCTGGGGATCAGAAGTTATATTCAGGACTGCTTGTTCATCTGCAGGCGATTGTAAATCGTATTATTTTTGATCTGCCAATCCAGAATCCTCTTCTAGAAGATATTAAAGAAAAATATAAAGAGGTGTTTCAGGCCTCAAGACTGGCAGCAAGGTTAATTCAGAGTGAGTTTTATGTAGAAATTAGTGAAGATGAAGTCGGTTATCTTACCATTCACTTTGGGGCGGCCCTGGAGAGAATAAACTATCAGGAAAAGAAAAAAGCAAAGGTTGCAATTGTCTGCTCAAGTGGGGTAGGAACTACCAATCTTTTAGAGGTTCGTCTAAAAAATGAGTTTAAGGCAATTGAAATAATTGAAAGTCTCTCAAGTCTTGATTTAGAGAATAGCGATATCCTGAAAGAAATAGATTTTGTGATCTCTACTATTCCCTTAAGTCTGGAGGCCAAGGATGTAATTGAGGTCAATCCTTTTCTGGAAGAAAATGATATTGATAAAATTAAATCCTATCTCCAGCAGAGAAAAATGGAATATGGCATTTTTACTGAAGACAAACTAGAAGCAAGTCAGGATAGATTCTCTAATGATTATAAGTCTCTGCTGGCAAAAAATTATAATCTAAAACCTGAAGAAATAATTGATTTACTGCGCCCATTTCTGAATCAGAATCAGATTCCTGCAGCTTTAGAGAAAATAAAAAATTATTTTGCTGCAGAAAAAAATCGGAAAGCAGTTAATTATCAAATTGAAAATCAGAAACATGATCTCCTAAAATTGCTAAAAAGAGATCAAATTAAAATTATAGATCAGGCAATTGACTGGAAAGAGGCGATAAAAAAAGCCGGCCAGCTGCTTTTGGATAAAGGTTTTATTGAAGCCAGATATGTTAAAAGAATGATCGAAATTGTTGAGGATAAAGGTCCATATATTGCAATTGCACCGGAGATCTGTCTTGCTCATGCAGGGATTGAAGATGGTGTCAGGCAGCCAGCAATTAGTCTGCTGGTTATTAAAAATGGAATTAAACTTGGTCATCAATTTGATCCAATAAAATTTGTTTTTGTGCTGGCACCTATTGATAAAAAAGGTCATATGCCAGCACTGACGGATATTATGGAATTTGCAAATAACCAAGAATTAAGAAACAGGATAACAGCGGCTAAGTCAGAAGCAGAAGTTTATGAGCTGCTTGAAAAAGATTTTGCCAGATAACGATTGGTTGATAAACTTATAGATTAATGATAGCAAATATTATTTATTTGTAAGACCATAAAATTAATAGTTTTACAAAGTAGAAGGAGTGTTAATATGAAAGCAGAAAGAAATGTTGAAATTACTAACGCAACTGGTCTGCATGCAAGACCTGCTTCCAAATTTGTTCAGAAAGCAGGTACATTTAAATCGGATGTGAAAATTGTTTATGGAGAAAAAGAAGTTAATGCCAAGAGTATTATGGGGGTCTTGAGTCTGGGAGTAAGTCAGGGCAATCAAATAAAAATAAAATGTGAAGGTGAAGATGCTGAAACAGCGCTGGAAGAACTGATTAACTTTCTGCACGAACAAATGGCCGAAGAATAAGGGAGTGAAATAAATGCTACAGAAAATTGCTGATACAGTCCGGGCACTTTCGGCTGATGCGGTTGAATCTGCGGGCTCAGGTCATGCCGGGATGCCGCTGGGCTGTGCAGAAATTGGTGCTTATTTATTTGCAAAAGAGATCAAATATAATCCAGAAGCTCCAGATTGGTTCAATAGAGATCGGCTGGTTTTATCTGCCGGACATGGATCTATCTGGCTTTATTCACTGCTTCATCTTGCCGGTTATGATCTCAGTCTTGAAGATCTAAAGCAGTATAGGAGGTTTCAATCTAAAACTCCCGGACATCCGGAATATAAAGTTACACCTGGAGTTGAAATGACAACTGGTCCTCTGGGTCAGGGATTTGCTCATGCAGTAGGAATGGCACTGGCTGAAGAAATTTTAGCCAAAAAATATAATAAAAAAAATTACAATTTAGTTGACCATTATACTTATGTTGTTGCCGGTGATGGTGATTTAATGGAAGGCATTAGTTATGAAGCTGCTTCTCTGGCTGGAAGTCTGGAGCTTGATAAACTGATAGTCATCTATGATCATAATCAGGTTTCAATTGATGGTCCAACCGACATAACTTTTATAGACGATATTAAAAAAAGGTTTTCTTCTGCTAACTGGCAGGTGATTTCGGCTATAGACGGCAGCAGTTTTTCCGATTTAGAGTCAGCTTTTAAGAAGGCTAAAGAAGAGAAGCAGCGGCCAACTATAATAATTGCAGATACAGTAATTGCAAAAGGAATAGCAGCCAAAGAAGGTGACAGCTCAGCCCATGCTTCTCCTCTGGGAAAAGAAGAAATAATTAAAATGAAGAAAAAAGCCGGTCTGCCTACAGAAGAGTTTGAAGTTCCGACAGCAGTTTATGATTATTTTAAAGCACATATTTCTGATTGCAAAAGTCGATTTGCTGAATGGCAGGAAATAAAAAGCGATTATGCGATTAAATTTGACAGAGATTATCAGGAATTTAAATCAGGAATTGAACTTAAAGTGGATATTAATTTCGATGATTTAAAAATTGATTTAAATGAAATTAAAGCAATTAGAAATTATGCAGGTGAATATTATCAGAAACTGGCGGAAAAACTACCTTATTTAATTGGTGGAACCGCAGATCTTTCTGCCTCAACAAGAATAAATCTGGATCAGTATGCTGATATTAAAAGAGGAAATTTTGCTGGCAGAAATATCAAATTTGGGGTTAGAGAACACGCAATGGCTGCAGCAGCAGGAGGTTTAATGCTGCATGGGGGTTTAAGACCTGTTATTGCAACTTATTTAACCTTTTCTGATTATATGCGGCCTTCAATCAGGATGGCAGCAATGATGGGGCTGCCGGTTATTTATGTATTTACTCATGATTCAATCCATGTTGGCCAGGATGGTCCAACTCATCAACCTATAGAGCAGCTGGAGTCTTTAAGAATGATTCCTAATTTGAGAGTCATTAGACCATCCACAGCTGCTGAAGTTAAACTGGCCTGGAAATCTGTGGCTAACGAAAAAGGTGGACCAGTTGCTCTGGTTATGGCCAGACAGGCTGTAAAAGCCTATAATAACGAAATTAATAATGAAGAATTTGATAAGGGAGCCTTTATAGTATCTGATGAAATTAATCCTGATATTGCTATCATGGCTGCTGGAAGTGAAGTTGAGACTGCTCTAAAAATTAAAGAGATTCTAAAAAAGGATTATAAAGTTAGAATAATTTCTGCTCCTGAAAAAGAAAAATTATATCATAAGCCGGAATATCTGGAGCAGCTGTTTAAGAATGTAAAATTAAGTGCAGCTATAGAAGCAGGTAATCCAAACGGTTGGTACAGAGTGCTGCAGGGAAAAGCACTGGCTTTTGGAGTTGAAGATTTTGGATTTAGTGCTGATGGAGATCAAATAGCAGCAGAATTTGGCCTGACAGCAGAAAAAATAGCAAAAAAAATAAAGGCTAGTTTATAATTTTGCAATTAATTAAAATAAAAATATAATATTAAATTTAAAGCCTGGCAAATTGATTTTTATTGCCAGGCTTTTTATTTATAAAAATTTTAGTCGAATAATTTTAAAATAAATATTTCAAAATAGGTATATCAAAATATTTTACTGGCAAAATAAGTAAAATATTTCAGAATAATTGTTAGAATTGGCACACAAAACGCAAAAAAACTATAAAAAATGCATAAAAAGTTAAAAAATATGCATGTTTGTGCTTTACTTTTCATAATTATTGTTTTATAATGAAGATGGATTAAATAAAGGAGGAAAAAAATGAGCAGAGAAAAAGTTACAATTAGCCCGTCAATTATGTGTGCAGATTTAGTTAATCTGGAAGAAAGTGTTAGAAAAATTGAAAGTGAAGGAATTGACACCCTTCATATTGATGTATTAGATGGAGCATTTAGCCCGAGTATGCCCTTAGGTATAGGTACAATTAGAGCTCTTAGAGAAATTACAGATATGGATTTTGATGTTCATATAATGTCAAACAATAATGAATTTTTCATCAAAGAAATGATCGACATTGGTGTGCAGCAGATTACATTTCACTATGAAAGCAGTACTCATATTGATCGTCATTTAAAATTAATCAAGAAAAATGGAATTAAAGCAGGAATAGCTTTGAATCCAGCTACCTCACTTAATGATCTAGATTATGTACTGCCGATGTGTGATACAGTGATGTTAATGTTAATGAATCCTGGCTTTGCAGCCGATAAAAATGAGACTCAGGTCGATTATGCGAAAGAGAAAGTCAGTGATTTATATAAGATGATTCAGAAAAAAGGTCTGGATACTAATATTGAAGTGGATGGTCGAGTTTCTTTAGAAGTTATTCCGGATCTTGTTGAAGCTGGAGCAAATATGCTGGTAGCAGGAAGTACAAGTCTTTTCAGAACAGAAAGAAGTCTTTCTGAAAATAAAAAAATTATGGAAGAAGGAATAGAAAAAGGATTAAAATTAAGGGAGGACAGCTAAGATGTCAGAATATTACGAAGCACAAAAAGATATAGTTTCAGAACTTGAAAAAACTTTAGAAAAAGTAGACCCGGAAGAAACCAATCAATTAGTAGAAGAGATTAAAAAAGCAGAAAAAGTCTTCTTTGTAGCTGTAGGAAGAGTGCTGCTTTCTCTTAAATCGGTTGCAAAGCGGCTGGCACACTTAGGTGTGGATTGTTATATTGTTGGTCAGGTAACAGAACCGGCAATTACCGAAAATGACTTACTAATTGTTGGCTCAGGAAGTGGAGGAACTGCATTTCCCCTGGCAATTGCTGAAAAAGCAAAGCAGTATGATGCAACTGTTTTTCATATTGGAAGAAATCCAGAATGCCCAATGGCAGAGTTTTCGGATTTCTTTGTTAGAATACCTGCCAGTAAGGAAGCTAACCTGGAAGTTGAAGGAGTAGAATCAGTACAGCCAATGACCAGTTTATTTGAACAGGCTTTATTATTATTCGGGGACACAATAGCATTAATGATGGTCAGAGAAAGAGATATTGAGATGGAAAGTCTCTGGCAGTATCATGCTAATTTAGAATAAAGGAGGAACTCTAATGCAGGCACTACATTTTGGTGCTGGGAACATAGGAAGAGGATTTATTGGTTATTTGTTAAACAAAACCGGCTATGAAGTTTGTTTTGTTGATGTTAATCAAGATATTATTGAATCTATAAATAAGACTAATAGTTATAAAATTGAGCTGCTTGATGATGATTCAACCAGAGAAATTATTTCGCCTGTTTCGGCTTTAAACAGCATTAAGCAGAAAGACAGAGTAATTGAGTCTATTACAGAAGCCGATTTAATTACAACTTCAGTAGGAGTCGAAAATTTACCGAAAATTGCTGGATTGATAGCTGCAGGACTGCTAAAAAGAATAGAGAATAATAAAACAGAGATTGATGTAATAGCAAATGAAAATGCTGTTAATGCCTCTTCAACTTTAAAAAAAGAATCTCTCGGCAGAAGAAATAGAGGAAATATCAAAATATGTAGGATTTCCCAATTCAGCTATTGATCGCCTGGCTTTATCAAAAGAAATTGATGGAGAAGAGGTTGCTCTGGTTGAACCAGTTTATGAGTGGGTAATTAATAAATCTGAAATGAAGAATACCGTTCTTCCGCCAATAGCAGATGTTATTTATGTTGATGATTTAGAAGCATATATTAATAGGAAGTTTTATATGATTAATATGGCCCATGCTGCAACTGCTTATGTTGGCTTTAGGGCAGGAGAAAAAACAATTCAGAGCACTCTGGCAGATCCTAAAATGAGAGAATTTATTAAATCAGTCCTAAATGAAGTAAAAAAATATATCGTGATAGATTCACATTTTTCGGCTGAGGAATTAGATGCTTATATTGAAAAAACAATCAGTCGCTTTAAAAATGAAAATATTAGTGATGATGTTCGAAGAGTTGGAAGAGCTCCAATCAGGAAATTGGGTTCTGATGAGCGTTTAGTAAAACCACTGCGAAATTTATTTGAATTAGACTTACCTTTAGAATCTTTAACTATTGTAATTGCAGCTGCCTTTAGATTTGATAATTCGGAAGACGAAGAAGCTGTCCGCTTACAGAAGTATATTCAGGAAAAGGGAATAGAACAGGCAATACCGCATTTTACCGGGATTGAAGAGGAAGAACTTATAAATAAAATTGAAAAATATTATCTTAAATTAGAGAATACTGTTACAAGACATAAAATTCAGCAGTAGATCATATATTTTAGGACATGATCTACAACAGTAAGATTATTTAACATATATTTCCTGTTAGGATAAAAAAATATACCAGAAGAACCACCTTCTGGTATA
>Ga0208430_10105_pt1 | contig 22461 bp, 21 predicted proteins | sample Wag42014_10_12_FD_187329 | JGI IMG/M metagenome (GOLD analysis project Ga0208430, IMG submission 187329) | Deep subsurface shale carbon reservoir microbial communities from Ohio, USA - Utica-2 Time Series 2014_10_12 (SPAdes) (version 2) ...
AGGATATCTTTTAGACATGATATTTTCCTCCAATTTAGTTTGTATTATCTTATTATATCATGTCCGAGAAAAAACTGTTTAATTAATTATACCCGATCCACGTTTTTGAGCAGGCTCACCTGGTTTTTCTTTATTTTGAGGTGTTGCTAGTTCTAGAGCAGTAAAAGCTTGTCCTAATAATGTTGGGAAATTTACTCTTTTAGGTTTATCATTCCATTTTTCTGAGATAACAAATTTTGCCACTGCTTCAAGCAAATCTTTACTTGTCCCAGTTAATAAAGCTGCATCTTCTACACCACGTTTAGCACGACGAATATAAGCTTTTAAAGCTTCCTTCATTTCTATTGAAGACAAATTATCAAGTATAAGAGGTTTTAATTCACCATCACTTGTCAAATCATAGCCTTCTGTTTTAAATGCGTTTTTTGCATTTTTTATTTCTTCTTTTCCAACGTAATTAGGAGAAGTTTCCCTAAAACCTCCTAACCCTTTTAAAAGAGATAATAAATTAAAAACTAATTTTTCTCCAGCATTTATGTCATTTTCTAAACTCCAACTTAGTACTGCTCTAACACGTTTTGCCTTTCCTACATGTTTGCCTTTTTTATTAGGATCAGCTTCTATCAAACCCACACGTTTTATTTGAAATTCAATATCCGAATGACTTGGTTCTCTGGTTTCAACCTGTGCATCATTTACTAAGCGAGCAATTGCATAGATTATTGAATCTGTTAAAGGTGCATGTTTATTTTTACTCATAATTTTGTTCCTCCTCTTTTGACTTTAGCCATGTCGCTTAACGTCCTGCAGTTTTGTAATGTCTCCATCAATGCTACTAATTTATAAGTAAAATTAAAGCATTTTGAAAGTCATCCCAACCTTCATTGATCCTTATTAGCTAGGATGTTGTTAATCTGCTATTATGTGAAGTTTAGCTTGGCTTTAATCATTTAATCTTAGATAGTGATAATTAAATTCTTATAGCTATTTTCCATTTATAACAAATGTATCATTATTAAACGTAGTATCTTCATAAAGAGAGGTATTTGTTATAATATAATTACCAGATTCTAAAGTAATTTCATTATCATCACCATAACTCCAATTATCTGCAATTAAATCTCCTTTTTGATCCCAAATTTGTAAGCTATCAAAAGATGTATGTGTTAGTGTTTTTTCAGTAGTTAAGGATAAATTCAACTCCAATAAGTCATAATCACCAAATACTGGATCAATTTGTTGAATTGTCTCCCCGATATGGATATTAATCTTCTTTGGATTAAGCTCTATTATAGTATAAGTTGTATTGGAATCATAAACATATAAGGGTCTTACAGAATATACACCAGGATTTAACCTCTTAATTTCTTCATTTCCATCAGAATCATCCCAATAACCCCAAAACCCATTTAAATCTTCATTTTCAGAAAAAACTAAGTGTGTACTTGACCATGTATCATTATAAGTTACATATGTAGTTTCATTTACATTCAAGTTTGCCTCTACATTAGAGTATGCAGGTACAGAAAAAGATTCGCCTATAGAAATTTCTTTAAAATCTAAAGGCGTTTCTCGAAAGTTAACATAAATATCTGTGTCTTGGTCTGAAAAAGTAGTTACTACATATTCTCCAGGAGTTAATACTTCTAGTTCCTCTTTTTCCCATGAAATGTTTTCAAATTCTCCATCAACCTGTTTTATTGATATATCTTCAATTGCTTCATGATACACACTATTTTTTTCATTTATCTTAAAATGAGCTTCGGTTCTTCCACCCGCTTGTAATGTAAAACCATCGAATGGATTCACACTTACAACAGCCTTCTCATCCCCTGGTTTTTCAATATTTTCATTTACACCACTTTTAGAACATCCAGTCAATATCAATCCCAACATACATACCAATCCAATGATTAAGATTTTCTTGTTTCTTAATGAAATCATATATACTCTCCTTTTTACTGTTTTAAATTTGGTCTTAACCAAAATATTGCATAACCATAAAATTTACAAACTTCATTATAAAAATAACTATATAGATAAACCATTCCCTAACTAAAAATCTAATCTACGACCATTAACCATTAACCACTTCTTCTTCTCATTAATGTCAGGTATAACAGCAGCTACTGTTGCCCAGAAATCTCTAGAATGATTGTCATGTATCAAGTGCGTAAGCTCATGTACCACCAAATAATCCACAATAGACATTGGTGCCATGATGATCTTCCAATTAAAGTTCAGGTTATCTTTGCTGCTGCAGCTGCCCCAACGTTTCTTCTGTTTTTTTACAACTACATTATTTGGTTCAACATCAAGCTTAACCTTATACTTATCCACTCGCTCATTAATCTTTTCTTTAGCATGTTCACGATACCATTCAATTAATGCAGTCCGAATTTCTTCTCGTCGCTTTTCTTTCTTATCTGTAAGCTCAACTGGGTAGTCAATAATAAACTTACCCTGGTAGAGCTTTACTTCTACTCTTGAAATTTCTGCCGGATTAACCTCCAACCTATATCTTCGACCTAAATAAGGAAGTTTCTCTCCAGTCATAAATTCTTTTTCTTTTGGTGCAGGCTTAATCTTATCCATTTCCTTTAATTTGGAAAGAATCCAGTTAGTTTTTTTCTTTAGTACCTCTTCTATTTTAGTTTCTGCTGTATTTTTTGGAGATCTAACTATTAAATTCCTCTCATGATCAACAATGATCCCCATAGTTTTACGTCTAGTGCGTATTATTTCATAATTTATTAGTTTATTTCCCAGTTTGATCTGCTGCATTCTTACCTCCGATTAAAACATAAATATATTCTGAGAGAGCTTAATTATCTTGTTAGTTAAACTCTCATATTTCTGCTTGAACTCGTCATATTTGATCAGATGAACCTTGGTTGTTTTTCGCATCTTCTGAAGAACTTCAGTCTTCTGACGCCAGAGATCAATTTTAGTGTACTCACTTAAGTCATTAAAGATATTCTGAGTAACTTCCTTCACTGTCTTATTTACATAAGGCTCATCACTACCTTCTCCTGCAGTATATTCACCAGGCTCTTCTGCAACTTTGCCCTTTTCTTCTTTATCTCTCTCATTTAAAAGAAGTTCATAAAGGGCAAACTCTTTCTTGTTTAACCCCAATTTTTCTGCTTTCGACTGGACTGTTCTCATATCATTAATAATATCCTTCATCTCACCAATCTTTTCTAAAAGACTCATCTGATTATTTTTTCTCTTTTCGATGATCTCTTCCAGTCGCTCACTTAGCTTTTTATAATAGACAGGATTTTCTTCCATCTGTACATTAATTTCTTTCTTTATCGCATGCTCCATCTCACTGGCTTTAGCCTTATCAGATTTTAAATCATCTAAAGTTTCTTCAAACTTTTTCTCATCAAGTATAGACACTGGCTCATGTAAGACTCTGACACTGCTTGCTCTGATATGATCATCGATCAGTTTTTTTACCTTTTCTCCTACGCCTTTGATATCAATACTGTCATCACGATACCTATTTCTAACTGCTGTATGGATTTTGCTCAGCTTATATAAATCACCCCTATAAGGATCGGCTATCGGGTGAGGCATGATGATATCCATACTCTTAGCAAAGTCCTTAAAGTCATTTTTGAAGTCATTTCTCTTCTCTTCGTCTTCAAAGAGCTCAATACAGGCTTCCAGATCATTCATATCTGTACTTCTAAAATATTTCATTACCTCTCTGTGGTTGGCTTCCAGTCTTGGTTTATCATCTTCAATTGGAGTTACAGCGTTTTCCACATCAGAAGGATTAAAGATAGCCAGTGCCTTTTTAAGGTTATCAAAGACTCCATAATAATCTACTACCAGACCATAATTCTTCTCAGGATAAACTCTGTTAACTCGGGCTATAGCCTGCAGCAAGTTATGTTCTTTCAGAGACTTATCCAAATACATAACCTGTTCAACTGGAGCATCAAAACCAGTCAGGAGCATATCACAGACGATGATTATTTTAAGTGAAGAGTGAGGATTCTTAAACCTCTCAACTATTCTAGATTTCTGATCATTATCAACACTGTATTTTTTAAGCAAGCCTTCATCATTGTGCCCGCCAGAGATTAATACAGCTGCTTCTGGACCATCTAACTCATCAATCGCCTCTTTATACCTAACTGCTGCCTGTCTGCTTACAGCCACTATTTGAGCTTTAAAATGGGCAATCTTTTCCGTATAATGTTTAATAATATCCAGAGCAATTGTTTTAATCCTGGAACTTGCTTCAGCTATGTCATTTTCAGTAGCATATTTTTCTTTTATCTTTTGTTTCTCTTTATCTGAATATCTGTGAAAGGTTTGATCAAAGACTTCATCCAAAGTTCTATCCTCTACATGTAACTCAGCCAGTCTGCTCTCATATTTAATTGGCAGGGTAGCATTATCGGCAACTGATTCTTCTATGGTGTAAGTATCAATATAATCACCGAAGGTTCTTAAAGTGCTTCTCGATTCTTTATCAATTGGTGTTCCAGTAAAACCTATATAAGCTGCATTTGGTAGAGCTCTTCTCATATTGGAGGCTAAATCTTTAAACTGAGTTCTGTGGGCTTCGTCAGCCATTACAAATACATTCTCTCTTTCAGTTAAAACAGGATATTTTTCTTTTTCATATTCCTGAAACTTATGGATAGTAGTCATAATAGTTCTGCCCGCTTCTGAGGATAAAAGCTCTTTTAAGTCTTTTACACTGCCTGCTCTCTCTGGATTAGGAAAGCCACATTTTTTGAAAGTACCACTGATCTGTTCATCAAGGTCAACCCTATCTGTTACAATCAACATTGTAGGGTTGCCAATATCCTTCATCCTTCTTAATTTAAGTGCTAAAAAGAGCATGGTTAAAGACTTACCTGAGCCCTGAGTATGCCAGACAGTTCCGTTTCTGTCTTCTAAACTCTCAGCATTTTTTATTCTTTCTACTGCTTTCTGCACAGCTCTATACTGCTGGTAGTGGCAGGCCATTTTAATTTTAGCATTACCCTTATCTTCAAAAACAGTAAAGTTCCTGATAATATCTAAAAATCTATTCTTTTTGAAAAGTGAGAAAAGAAGTATATCCTGTCCTGTCGGCTCTTTCCCCAGTAGTTCTGCCAAAGAGTCTTTAGTATAGGGATAAGGATCCTTCCAGCCTTTATAAGCCTGTGCTGGAGCTCCTACAGCAGCAGATGAAGCTGAATCACCCCAGGCTGCAACAAGCAATTGATTGGGGTAAAATAATTCTTCTGCACCTTCCTGATAATCATCTCTAATGTTTTGATATCTTCTTAATTGTTTTATCGCATTTTCTTCTGGATCATCACAGGTTGTATTATTTTTGCATTCTATTACAGCCAGAGGTAAACCATTAACAAACAGAGTTATGTCAGGTTTAATCGGATCTTTTCCTTTGACTCGAAATTGGTTGATTGCTATAAAGGAGTTGTTATCAATGTCCTCATAATCTATGTACTTAACAGTCTGATTCTTCTTGCCATGACCTATATCCTGCTGTAAACTGATGTGATTAATCAGCTTATCATAGATCATCTCATTGGCTGCCATCAAGGAATTAGCTTTTAAACGGGCTGGTCTGATCTCATTAACTGCCTTATTCAAGTTATTCTCATTTATCCAGGGATTTATTCTTTTGATTGCACTTTTAAGCTCTTCTATTAAAATCACCTGGTGTTCTGATTCTCTTTGAGGTAGCTCTATAAAATCTTTATCCAGCTGATCATAAACTTTATAGCCTAAAGTTTTAAATAAATCTAAAGCTGGTTTTTCTGATTGATTATATTCATACCAATTTCCAGTCATTTTCTAAACCTCCATATCTGTATTTACTCTAATCTCTCCTGTTAATAGTTTCTGCATCAGACCTTTTTTAAGTCGCTCTAGTTTAGCTTTGTATTCTTCTTCTTTTTTTATCTTTTTATCAACCGATGATAGAATTGATGCAATTTTTTTCTGTTCTTCTAGCGGGGGAACTGGTATAAAAGTATTGGCAACATCATTTTTATTAACTGCTGGATAACTTGTTCCCCTCATTAAACGCTTCATGTAGTTAACAAAATGATTACTCCAAACAAAATAATAAATATATTCTGTTTCCATATTAAATTTTGGTGTTAATACAGCAAATCCTGTAGAGCAAACTAGATTTTCTTTATCTTCTTTAATTATTGAAAATGACTTTAAATATGGTCTTACTGTAGAAACTATAACATCATCAATATTCACTAATCTTTTAGCTCGACTTGGAGCATTACCATAATTATAATGTGCAGTTTCTTCAATCTTCCCAATGTCATTTATACTTGATATATCAATATATTCAATTTCATAATCTTCTGGAGTACTGGTTGAAATATTATTTTTATTTATTTGAGTAACATTTGTTAGCATCTTAATCTCCCAATTCAAAGGCAACTCCATTGTTTTACCATTAATATTAACTTCCTTAAACTCACTATGCCCAATCCCTTTAGTAAGCAGCTCCTGCATTAATCCTTTTTTCAGTTCTTTTGTTTCCTCAATTATTTCACTAGTTTTTTCTATTGACTTATCTACTGATGATAAGATTGAAGCTATTTTTTTCTGTTCAGGGAGAGGAGGAAGTGGTATTTCAAACTTTTTAAAATCTCCTTTTTTTATATATGATCTAGCACTGCCAATCTTCATGCTCAAAAATCTATTTATTTCTTTTGAGATAGAATAATAAAAATATGGTTTATCTAAACTATCATCTTTTGGTTTTAAATTCCACATATTTTGATTTAATATAGCTGGCAAAACATCACTCTTAACTTTTCCAATTTTTCCTGTGCTAGCTCCAACCATGACTAATAAAATATCATTGTCTTCAAGTTGATATTTCTTATATTTTTCTAGATATTCTTCAGGCAAATATTTTGTTTCACCATTTTCCTTTTTTATTTCCCCATTATCATTAATATTAGTAACTCTAACCATAAAGACTCCATCTTCTACATAATCATTACTTTTAAAAGCATAACCACTTTTTATTTTTAATAACTCTTTTATCTTTGAAGTTTCCCAATTAATTGGCAATTCAACTTTTTTAGGACCAATTCTTACTTCCTTATACCCCTCTTTAACCATTATAACCAAGCTCCTTAAGATAGCTCATCATCTCTGATTCTATCTCATCTCTTTCTTTTTCCAGTTGATCAAGCTCAGTTAATACTTCTTCTACATCCACCGGTTCTTCCTCTTCTGTTGTATCCACATAGCGAGGTACATTTAGGTTAAAATCGTTTCTCTCTATTTCTTCCATATCGGCAACTCTGCAGTATTTCTCTATATCTTCAAAGTTATGATAGGCATCTAATATCTTTTCTAAATCTTTTTCTCTTAAGAAGTTCTGGCTGCTTCCTTCTTCATAATCTTCCTCACCATAAATAAAGATAACCTTATCTTTTCTCTCAGCAGGTTTATTCTTATTCAGCATCAAAATACAGCCAGGTGAAGATGTGTTATAGAATAAATTAGATGGCAGCGCAATCACAGCTTCAATTAAATCTTCTTTTAAGATTTTCTTTCTGATCTTACCCTCAGAACGGCTGCGGAAAAGTACTCCATTATCTAAAACTACTCCAACCTTACCATCACGATTGGCACTTGCTAACATATGCTGAACCCAGGCCCAATCAGCAGAGTTTTTAGGTGGGAAACCATAATTGAACCTATTATATGCCTGAGACTCCTTAATATCACCCTTTGCATAGCTCTGATTCCACATTGGATTGGCTATTACTCTGTCAAACTGCTGCAGCTTACCACCATCTTCTAAAAATAGTGGATCTGTAAAAGTATCGCCTCTTTTAATCTGTGCATCATAAAGATCATGTAAAAACATATTCATCTTAGCAATAGACCAGGTATTTAAGTTTCTTTCCTGACCAAAAAGAGAAATGTTCTCCATTCTATCCTGATCTTCTTTTCTAATATGTTCAGCAGAATAAATAAGCATCCCGCCAGAGCCGCAAGCTGGATCATAGACACGGTCCCCAGACTCAGGATCTAAAATTCTTACTAAAAGCTGAACCACCTCACGAGGGGTATAGAACTCTCCACCTTTTTTACCGGCATCATCAGCAAACTGTCTGATTAAGTACTCATAAGCTCTACCCAGAAGATCAGCATCCTCTAAGTTTTCATTACCTAATTTTAAATCAGTATAATGCTGGATTAACTTTTCTAACACACTGTCAGGTAGTCTATCCTTGTCATTAAAATCAACAGTTGTCAGCACTCCTTCTAAAACAGAGTTTTCCTGTTCTAAAACTACAAAAGCTTTATTGATAGCTGCCCCGATATCCTCAGTCTGTTCTTTAATTGCAGACCAGCGAGCTCTTTCAGGAATAAATACCTTTGACTCAGTGTAAAAGTCTGGATCATCAACTACTTCTTCACCGTATTCTTCAATAATGTGCTCTCTGTTCTCCATAAATACATCATTCATTCTTTTTAGAAATAATAGTCCAAATATGTAGTTCTTATAATCTGCGGAATCAATGCTACCTCTTAAAATATTAGCTGATTCCCAGAGATGTGATTCTAATTCTTCTAATGTTAACTTCGACATTTACAATTCCTCCTAGAATAGTTAAGTTCTCACTTATTAATATATTATAAAGTTTAATTAATGCTTTCATAAGCTTCTACCTGATTTTCATATTCATACTTGACCATTTCATAGTCAAGACCCCATTTTTCTTTTGCAGCAGCCATGATTTCGGGATGTTCATCTTGAGATTGAACCCAGTTATAGGCAGCTACCTGGTTTTCATATTCGTACTTAATCATTTCATAATCGGTGTCCCATTTTTCTTTAGCCAGTTTCAATAAGTCAAGATGATCCTCTACTTTTATAAGCCAGTTATAGGCTGCAGTCTGGTTATCAATCTGGTATTTAACCATTTCAAAATCATCTTCCCAGTCTTCTGTTGCCTGCTCCTTTATAACCTCTTGAGCAGCTGCAGAATCAAGAAATAGATCTTCTGGTCCAGCAGCCTGAATTGAAAAAGTAAAGACCAACACAAATATTAAAGCAAGACTTAATCCCAGTTTTCTTCTCATTATTTTTCATCCCCTTTAATTTATTGTAGCTCACTACTCTGACACCGTATTGTCACCAGCAAGAAAATATTTTACCTATTACTATTTATACTTCAATAAATTCTTTAATTTTCCTTTATTGCTGCAGCAGTTATTATTGTCGTAAATTGTAGAAAAAGAGCGGTATAACCAACTATTTTCACTTTATTCTCCACATATATCAGCACACTGGAATAGCCACTCCTAAAGGGTCTCAGAAAGTCATATGCGCTTATTTTTACCTTATCTGGCTATTTGTATGTTAACAGATGAACGCCCTCAAAACAAGCATTTAAAGCCATATAGACTGGATTAAAATATAAGCAGTCTCCATCAGATTTACCTTTATTCATAATGAAGACTGCATGATTATTTTTGAAGATTAGTCGCTCCAGTGATCTTATTAAATTATAGTTTTGAACCAGAAAAGATTTCTGAAAGCTTCAACCATTTCTTAGTCTACTTTTCTGGAATCACAATCTTCTGATTAACTCTGATCATTGTATCAATCTCATTGACCTTTTTAATGGCTGCTACCATCAGCCGCGGGTCAAGGTCAGAGTTAATCGCTTCTGCTATCTCCCAGAGGGTATCACCTCGCTTTACCACATAAACCTCATTCCAGCTATAACTATCAATAATATCATCTGGACCTGTCTGAGCTAAAATTGCAGCTGTCAGAAACATTATAGCCATCAATACAGAAGCTGCGGTTAGTTTATTCATGAAATCTCCTTCCTTTCCTGAGCACTTAACCTGCTAAATGTATTTAAGATAGATTTCAACTGCTCAAACTGATCTTTACTCAAGCTGTTGATCGATATCTTTTTGCTGCTGTCTATACCCTTTTCTTTTTTTACATGTCTTAGATAATTATAGAGGTCCTCTTTCAGCTTGGGATCATCACCAACTATCTCTTTAATAGCAAGTTCTCTTTCAGTTAGAGAGTTAACTTGATCGTTTTTTAAAGTTTCATCTTTCTGAGTTTTACCTTCATTTTTCTTGCCCTGTACCTGGCTAAATGGAATCTCATCAAAGTTATAATCACTCTGCTGCTGTACAGCCATTTCTTCTCTGGAAACAAGACCAGAGACACTGAAAGCTCGCTTTAAAGCCATTGATTCAGCTACTTTAAGAATCATAGCTGAAGGATACTGCTTCCAGACCTTAGTATCTGACCTGTATTCTTCAAAGGGAGCAAAGACATAAACGGGATAGCTTCTGTCCTTTCTATAAACCAAAGCGTAACTACCGACAATCTGTCGGCGGTTGGTCCCATATTGATGATTAATTCCAGTTTCTTTTCGTCTAAACTTATCATTTTCTCTAACTACATCTGAAACCAGTCCATCATACTGGGGATGCCTATCAGCTATCTTTAGATAACCATCCCTGGAAGTCATAATTGTTGGCTTACCATCCTTCTTCCAGAAGAATATCTCTTTATTGAAAGGATCAAGTCCATATTTTTTAGCCAGATAGATTAACATCTTAAACTCATCACTACTTGCATCTACGGCAACAGTTCGTCTCAGGGTTTCTAACTCCTCTTCAGTAAAAGTAATCAGTTCTTTTTTCTTTCTATTAATATCAACAACTTTACTCTTTGCACTCATTTTTTATTCCTCCTCTTAATTTAAGGAGACCCAGATTTAATCCAGGCCTCCAATTATATTTAGTCTTCTTCTGGTCTTTGAGCTTCTTCATCACTTAGATCATGGTCACAGTGGGGGCAGTTCCATTCACCCTTTTTACAGGAGCTGTAGGACTTCCTTCCACACTCAGGACAGTGCTTTACATACATCTTATTCACCTCCTTTCTCTGCTTTTTAGACATAAAAAAAGCCCGGCGCCGGCCAGGTTAATTAAATATTATTAACTTTTGCTGATTCAGTCTTTCATCAGATTCTCTTCCTGCATACTGATAAAGTTATCTCTGCTGCCGATAATAATATGGTCCACTACATTGATCCCCATTATCTTACCGGCCTTCTGCAGCTTTTTAGTAATTGAGATATCATCACTGCTTGCATCCGCCACACCTGAAGGATGATTGTGAGCTAAAACTATACCCGCTGCATTCTGCAGTATTGCCCGTTTAAAGACCTCTCTGGGAGTAACTAGACTTGAAGTCAATGTACCTGTAGAAACCTCAAATACCCCTGTTACCTTGTTCTTAACATCAATGGTAGCGATAGCAAAGACTTCTTCTGCTCTCCTGTCAAGTTCAACCACTTCTACAAAGAGATCTCTTGCCTGAAACGGGTTCCTCACATACTTATCAATGTCATACCTTCCACCTGACTCCTTAACAATTCTTAGACTAAACTTCTGAATATTTACCATTATTCTCATCTCCTTTATGTTTTAGTATTTATTTAAAAGGGCATCTTAAATTCCTGATCCTCACTACTTAAAGCTGCAGCTCTTTTCTTCTTTTTCTGCAGTAGTCTGGCTGCTCTCTCCAGATCATCTTCATCCATTGGCTCAGCATAAGGTCCTAAAGCTCTCTTTACTCTCCATTCATCACTCGGCACACCATTAACCGGCATAATTTTCACCTCCAAATAAAAAAAGAGACCATCAGCTCTCACTGACAGTCCCCTGAGTTTAATCCTAAGCATTATTCCAACCTTCCATGAATGCATCTTTCAGTCCTGAGAAAACACTCTCTGATTTAAGTCTGGTAGAATTGGCAGCGATAACCGACTTCTCTATTGCCTTCAGGGCAGCTCTATCGACCTTTGATGCAGCCACCCCAGTGACTTTAGCAACATTCCTAGTTCCAGTAGATGCAAGTCCAGCTGCCTTTTTAACGCCATTCTCAGCTGTCTGAGCAAGCTTCTTAAAGGCATTGTCACCACTCTTAGAAGCAATAATCTTCTCAGCATATTTGAGCTCATCTTTTCTCTTAAGCCCCAGCTCATCCAGCTTATTTAGGACCAGCTCCTGCATTACATCATTCTCTGCCATCATTGCTCTAACCAGCATTTCTCTTAGTCTTAAAACAGTCTCAACATTGTTTTCATTTTTAAACATAATTATTACCTCCGTATTTTAGTTTTATTTTGACTTTCAACTTAAACAGCATTTACTCAGATATCAGATAAAGATCAAAGAGAATAAAGAACAAAGCCAGCAGAATATTTCCACTGAACAAACTCTGCCAGGCTAAAGCACCAAGTAATAAGATAACAAGTGTCTTAGAAGCCATCTGATTCACCTCCCTTTCCTTATTTTGGACTAAGACCACTCCCTTATCTACTCTCACCTCCTTAAATTTAGACATAAAAAAAGAGCTGCCTGAACAGCCTCAGTTAAGAGACTGTCCAGATAGCTCAATGTCTTTAAGTATTCAGTTATGCTCTAGGGGGTGGGGCGTCGAACGTCGATCTGAAATTCATAATTAAGACGTGGTCCCGCTAGAAATTTTGTTCAATTTTTGAGATTGCTAATAGAAAAATAAGCCATTAAAAATGCTAGATATTTTCAAAAACAAGGTACAAATTGCTATATCTGTTTAAGGAGTTATTTCCCTGCTTAATAAACTCCCAAGTTTCTTCATATTCACCTTCGACAGCAAAACTATCCTTTCTAATAAAATCTAAAAACTCTAATTCCCTTTCAAAATAGCTATCACTAAATTCTTCAGCTTTATCTACTTTTTGATTATCATCAACATTTGCATCATTGTGAAGTACATGCTCTAAATTACAGGATAAGTAGTAAGCGTTATATGGAATACCATTTATTTTAGAATGCCTACTCAGTCTATCCATGATGCTACTTTTTTTATCATTTCTTTTCTTTGTGTTTTCAGGATGTCTGGTACATAACTTATCAACATAATAGTAATTCTTATCCCTATCATGTTTTTCGATCAAATCTTCACTGATATATGCTCCGTCAGTATCCAATAAATGAATAATTTCTAAAATATCCCCTTTATTATAATGTTCTTTGTCCAAAAAAGATAATACTTCTTCATTTATTACTTCTATCACATTACGAGAATCAACTCCATTCCTGGTAGTTATATCTCCACGAGCAATTTGAAATTCAATCTCTTTATCCTCAAATATCTCAGAAAAAATAAGACCAAAAGATATTTCCTCCGTTATACCTTCTACTAAGAATAGAATTAATTTTCTAGTCATCAGCATCAACTCTACCAGCAGCCCTAAAAGCTCTGGCTATTTTGTATTCATTTGTTCTCTCATAAACTTCCTCGTCCTGTCCACCTAACTTAATTCCACGATAATAAAAGCTTCTTAAATTATTTGTTTCCTTAACATTGGTAAATCTAATGTATCGATTCTCGGGATTAGTTGTTGTAAAAATCAGTGACTCTTTATTAAGTTTCTCCAGCGGTCTTAGATTATGAGAAGTAAAGACCAGCTGTCCCTTAGCTCTATCCTGTATGATCTCAATGATTTCACCTAAAAGATATTCAAATATACCGGCATCAAGCTCATCAACAGCTAGACAAATTCCCGGCTTATTGTACATAGCAATCATTGCACTCAAGATAGATATGATCTTTTTAATACCATCTGATTCATATCTCAGAGGAATCTTAATCTCTCCTCTTTCTGCCAGCAGCTCTATTTTAATAACTGGATCACCGTTCTCATCCAATTCTTTCCCATATTCTTTAATCTTTATTGTCAAATCTGGAATTATCTCTTTTAAGACAATGTTTAAGTTCTCGATAACATTTTTAACAGTAGAGAGGACCCGCTCAGGAACTGTTGTCGGCTCAGACAGAGCTATTGCCAGATCTCCACCTTCTATTCTCTCTGAATCACTAAGCTGAAAACAGAAAGGTATAATTAGATTGGCATTGATCATACCTGAACGAGAATTTCTGATCACAAACAGGTTCATACGAGCATACTGTTTAATCTCCATTATAATATCAGCAAATTCGTTAAAAGCTTCATTACTTTTATAAATATGATCCATCTCACTAGAAAAAATAAAAGATGTTTCATCCTTCTTCGCAAGCTCCTTAGCCACTTTAAGATCCACTTTAGCATCTTTATTGTTTTTAGCGAGCAAATTATAATTCTTCTGAGGACTTAACAACTGCTCCTTCTCATCAAGGTTATGAGTTATTATCCCTCTCTTATATGTCCAGCCATCTTCTTCAAGCTTTTTATATGATAGATCTTCCTTGATAATAACTGGCGCAGCATTCTCTCTTCTCTCAATTACCATTTCATAAAATAGTTGATACTTATTTTCTCCTAAAGTCATAGAAAAAACAGCATTAATAGCAGCTTCTTTCTCACCCTGATATATATAATCTTTAATATCTCCAGGCAAAGATTCTCCAAGCAAGACCAGTTTCAGTATCCATAGAGCTTCAATAAGAGCAGTTTTACCAGAACCATTCTGGCCGTATATTCCCAGCACATCTGATGTTTTAGAAAAAAAGTCTTCGCTTTTATAACTGTTAAAATCAATCTGACCCTGCCTAACATTCTTGAAATTTTTCAGTTGTACCTGCTGCAGACGCAGCATTCTCTCCTTCATTTGATCACCTCCATTGATTAAATTATACAACTATTAGTGATAAAAAGCAATATTTTCAGCAAAATCGGTATAAAAAATATCATATTCGTTAAAAAGTTTAGATTATAGTCAAAAAAATAGTCTATCAGCTGATTCTCATAATAGTTGTTCAGACTAAACCTATATTAAATTTTACGATGTTAAACAAGGTGTACTCATTTCGATTACACCTTACATTATAATAATTTATAGTTAAGCTAAACATGTAAACTGTTCAATCCGTTAAAGTTATCCGCACTTATAGATATGTGCGGAGGTTTTTAACACTCATCAACTTCACCAATCAAATAGTTCAACAAAAAATACCCTGTAACTATTAGTCTACAGGGAAAAATATACATTGTTTAGTTTTGACTTATTAAAGGAATTACTTCTTTATTTCCTTTTTTTCTTCTTTCTTCTCAGGTTTTTTCTTAGCTACTTTTTTCTTATCTTTCATTTTCAACACCTCCCTGATATTTCAACTTACTACTTGAGCCTAAATTTATTATATTACATAAAACTCGAAATAATATCTAATTATTAAGTCCCCCTGAAGAAAATATTATACAAAATAAAACCCCCAGAAAAGCTCCATCAATAACTGAACAAAATGAAGGTTTCTCTGAGGGTGAATAATCGCACCCAAATTTATAGTTCAATAATAAAATGCATTGTTTCTGAAAAATCCAGTAAGTTTAATTTTTATAAACTACATCTAAAGATAAAAATATTAATCCTCTAAAACGTGATTCAAACCCTGTCCAAACAAACATAAAACATGATTATCATCCAGAGAGTAATAAACAGACCTACCTTCCTTTCGATATTTAACTAGGTTATTGTTCCTAAGAACTCTTAATTGATGAGATATTGCAGAAGAACTCATTTCCAGTATTTCAGACAAATCACAAACACATAACTCCCTATCTTTTAAAGCATATAAAATATTTATCCGTGTTGGATCTCCTATGGTCTTAAATAGTTCTGAAAGCTGATAAACAATATTTTTTTGAAGTTTACGGTCTTTCATTAAATTTACAACCTGCTCATCCGGGTCAAACACTTCACACATATCACAAAAATTTTTGTCTTTTGCCATTAAATCATCTCCCCCAAATCAAAACTAGCACCTTATATTTATTTTAACATAGATTAATTTCTAATAGAAGGCATTTACTTTAATCTAAATTATACAGCAGCAATTATTGGGGTTAAACTTTATATCCTGAAGCAACAAAGACACCGCCATTTTTAAAACTGTGATTTAAATTAAAATCTTTCACTTCTTTTCTGCTTTTTAAATACTCCCAGGTTGGTCTAGTAACATCAGCATTACCAATTAAGTCTATAAAACGGCCCCATAAATTGAGTTCTTCCATATACCAATCCATAATAACAATTTTACCGCCAACCCTTACAAGCGAAAGACTTTTATCAATAACTTTTTGCCATTCAGGCATAGCTGATAAACCCAATTCGAGATAGATAGCATCAATATTTAATTCTTCTTCTGAAATAGATGCAATATCAGATTTATTAAATCTAGCAGCATCTTCATGTAAAGTTATTATATTATCCCAACCTTTTTTTCTAATTTTTTTCTGGCTTTTGTCAACATTCCTTCAGAATAATCAATACCAATTATTAAACCATTACTTTTCAACTGATTTTTAAGATATTTAAAACTTTGTCCAGTTCCACAGGGTAAAACTATTATATTACTGTTTTTTTTAAAATCCAGTTTTTCAATAGCAAATTTTCGCGGCTTGTGATAATACCAGTCAGGTGCTAGTAGATCATATAGATAAGAAAAGATATCATAATATTTCATTATAATCCCCCCACAGCCTTATAAATGATTTCCCCCTGAAGATTTTATCCAAACATATTTCTGATGAAATTATTTTTAAGCTTCAGAGGGATTTTTTACTTGCTTAATTAAACATTACGGCTAATTCTCACAGCATTAAAGACAGCAATTAATGCCACACCTACATCGGCAAAGACTGCTCCCCACATGGTTGCTAAACCCACAGCACCCATTATAAGTACTATACCTTTTACACCTAAGGCCAGAATAATGTTCTGCCAGACAATTTTTCTTGTTCTCCGGGCAGTATTAATAGCAGTAATTAATTTTGAAGGCTCATCTGTCATTAAGACAACATCTGCCGCCTCAATAGCTGCATCTGAACCAAGTCCTCCCATAGCAACACCTATATCAGAGCGAGCCAGAACAGGTGCATCATTGATTCCATCTCCTACAAAGATAAGTTTATCATTTTCTTTCTGTCTGCCAAGTAATTCTTCAATTTCATCTACCTTCTGATCCGGTAGAAGTTCAGAATAATAATTATCTAAGCCAAGCCGCTGGGCTACTCTCCCGGCAACTGCCTCCCGATCACCAGTTAACATAGTTAACTGTTTAATACCTAATTCTTTTAAACCCTTAATTGCCTTTATCGAATCCTCTTTTAATTCATCCGTAATTGTTATATAACCTGCGTATTTATTTTCAATCGCTAGATAAACAATTGTTCCATCTGCATCAACTTCCTGATATTCAATGTTATTTTTATTCATTAATTTGATATTACCTGCCAGAATTTCTTTGTCATCAACCACAGCTTTAATCCCGTGTCCAGAAATTTCCTGATAATCTTTTATTCTTTGATTATCAATTTTCTGGTCAAACGCTTCGACAATGGACTTTGCTATCGGGTGGGTGGAATGACTTTCAGCATAAGCAGCCATAGTTAAAATCTGCTCATTATTAAAGCCATTATATGATTCCACCTTACTAACAGCAAATTCTCCTTTAGTTAAAGTTCCAGTTTTATCAAATACTATTTGACTAACATTGTTCAGTGCTTCCAGATAATTACCACCTTTAACCAGAACGCCCTGTCGCGATGCTCGACCTATTCCTCCAAAAAATCCTAACGGAATGGATACTACAAGTGCACAGGGACAGGAAATAACTAAAAAGATAAGAGCTCGATAAAACCAGTCTGCAAAGGCTGCTCCCTGTAAAAATAGTGGCGGTAAGACCGCAATAGCCAGAGCCGAATAGACTACAACCGGTGTATAATAACGGGCAAATTTAGTAATAAACTTCTCAGTTGGTGCTTTTTTTTCACTGGCATTTTCCACAAGTTCCAAAATCTTAGATACTGTTGACTGACCATATTCTTTTGTCACTTCTACTGTTAATAAACCATCTTTGTTAATTGTTCCACTCAAAATTTCATCACCAGTTTCAACTTTACGCGGAACAGATTCCCCGGTAAGTGCTGAAGTATCCACCATAGAACTTCCTTCAAGCACTTCTCCATCAAGTGGTACTTTTTCACCAGGTTTTATAATTATTATATCACCTATTTGAACATCTTCAGGGTCAACCTCTTTTGTTGTATCTTCAAGTTTTAAATTAGCATAATCAGGTCTTATATCCATTAATTTTTTAATTGAGCGTCTGGAACGGTCAACTGCTCTTTCCTGAAAAATCTCACCAACCATGTAGAAAAGCATTACTGCTACACCTTCAGGAAACTCCTGAATAGAAAAAGCTCCAATTGTTGCTATACTCATTAAGAAGTTCTCATCAAAGACCTGGCCTCGCTTTATATTTTTGAAAGCTGCCATTAATACTGGTCCACCGATAAGCAGGTAACTGGAACCAAAAAGTAGCCATTCCAGATATATTGATAAACTTCCCAATTCTACTTCCAAAAATGGTAGTTCGAATAGTATTATTGCCAGAGCAAAAATTATTGTTCCCGGCCAGAATCGTTTTTTAAGATAAGAATTTTCATCGTCAACCCCATGGTCGTGACTCTCTTCGTGATCATTTACACGACCTTCCTCGTGATTATGTTCATGGACATGGTTGTGATCAGACTTTTGATTAGCTCTTTTTCGTCTATTTCTAGACTCCTTAACAGTTAAGCCAGGTTCTATTCTATCTGCAATTTCTTGCAATTCATTTTCAAATGAATTATCAGCACCCTCTCCTTCAACAGTAATCGTGCTGGTAGCAAAATTCAAACTCACCTTTTCTATATCCTCTAAATTATTAACTTCTTTCTCAATCTTACCTGCACAATTAGTACAGGTCAAACCTTCTAGTTCAAATTTCTTTTTCTTATTTTCTGCTTTTTCTGGCATAATAATCCTCCCTAGTTATAATTTAATATATGATTAATTGAATAATTGTTCATATATAGTATACAATTAAATTCGATTTTTGTCAACAATGATTGAGCAATTATTCATATATTGTTTAAATAAAAAAATTTACCCTTAGGTAAATCTTTTAAATATATGATAAAGGATCAACTGGTCTTCCATTAACCTGAACCTCAAAATGCACATTTGGTCCTGTTGTATTACCGGTATTACCGGATTTTGCTATTAAATCACCTTTTGAAACTCTATCTCCAGTATTGACTATCAACTTAGAATTGTGTGCATAAAGTGTTCTCATTCCTTTTTGGTGTTCAATAATAATAGTTTTACCATAACCTCTAGCCCAACCACTATATACAACTCTACCTTCACCTGATGCTTTCACTTTCGAACCTGAAGGAACTGCATAATCAATACCTTCATGCATTCTTCCCCATCTCCTACCAAAATAAGACGAGATTCTTGCATATACTGGTTTAGTAAATACTTTTTCAAGGCGATCACGATAACCAAATTCAGGTTTTGCTCCAGGTAAGATTAATGTATCACCAGGTTGAACCCTATTTGGATTATTAATTAAATTACTGGCAATAATTTTGTTTAAACTTATATTAAACTTATCAGTAATAGATGAAAGATTCTCCCCCGGACTTATTTTATATAAGATCCCTTTTACTGGAAGAACCTTTGTCGTTTGACCGGGTTTTATTTTATTAATATTATTAATATCGTTTGCCCCAATTAAAGTATCTAAATCCACATTGTGCTTTTGAGCAATATCCCAAAGAGTTTCACCGTTTTCTACTCTGTGCTTTTTTATTTGATTAATTAAACCAATTCTACTGCCCGGCTTTCGACTATTTTCTTTAACTAATTCTTCAGTAAAACCCTGACTGGAGCTTTCAATATTATACTTTGTGTCTTTATCTTTATATAATTTTTCTATGTATTCTAACTTATTATTAAATTCTAACTGATTTTCTGCAAAATTAAGTTCTGAATTCTCTGAGAGGTTAAATTCTTCTTTGATTTTAACAAAATCGGTCTTTCTCTCCAGTACATTTTTTCGCTTTTCCGTTATAATCAAACTAAAATCTGAATTTTCTTTTGAGTTTTGCTTAAGATCAAGTTCTTTTTTTACAGAAATAGATCCTCTGGGAACTCTTGTGCTTTCCAAATGCTGCTCTCCCAGAACAAAGTTTTTGTAAATTATTGTAAATGCAATTAATAAAAGAATAGCTATAAATCTTTTTTTCATATTTCAGATTGCTCCCTGTTTTCATTAGTATTGTATAAAAATAGTAAAGAATAGAATAAACTTTTAATGTATGAGTAGATGTTCAAATATATTATACTATATTTCTTCCCTAGCGTCAAAAAAATCTTTCACCCTACTATTCACCGGACTTAATTAAATTATTGAAACAGGAGTAAAAACTCAATTTGTTAAAATGAGAACTATATGCTATAATAATTTAATAAAATTATATTGGAGGTTATTTATGGAAATTATTAAGTACTTAGTTGTAGGCGTAATCCAGGGAATAACTGAGTTCTTACCAATCAGCAGTTCAGGACATATTGTGCTTTTTAAATATTTTTTAGATATTAAAGCTGGACTGACAATTGACATCTTTTTGCATTTTGGAACTTTACTGGCAATATTTTTTGTGTATTACCAGGATATACTAAATATGATTTATTTTAAGGATGACTATAAGACTTTTAATCTATATATCATAATCGGCTCAATCCCTGCTGCAGTTGTAGGGATATTTTTTGAAGATTTTTTTGAAAAAATGAATTCTTCTTTAACTGTTGTCGGGTTTTTTTTAATAATTACCGGTATAATACTCTGGCTAACTAATAAAATAACAATCAATAAACGGAAGATAAAAGATATGTCGGTTTTAGATTCAATTTTTATAGGACTAGCTCAGGCACTCGCAATTTTCCCCGGTTTATCTCGCTCTGGATCTACTATAGCTGCCGGCTTATATAAAAATTTAAACAGAGAACTTGCTACCAAATTTTCGTTTATTCTTTCTATACCTGTCATAGGAGGAGCAACTCTTCTCAAACTAAAAGAATTAACTTTAAATGGTACAACTGACCTAAATTATTTCTATCTATTTTTAGCTACTATATCATCAATGATCACAGGTTATCTTGCTATTAACTTTTTCTTAAAAATGATAAAAGAACAAAAACTTCATTATTTTGCCTATTATTGTATTCCACTTGGATTAATATTAATATTTTCTTTATAATATCAGATTTGACAAGAGTTATTCCTTTCAACTTCTTTTTCAATCAGTTTTTATTGTTACTACACTAACTTTTTCCCCTTTGTTCTGCATTGTGGACTTAATATTTCTTCCATTTGTCTTTGATTGTATTAAAGCAAAAGACAGTGATAATTGTCCAATAATAGATATTATTAACAAATAAAGCCCCCAGAAAAGCTCCATCATTAATCGAAAAAATGAAGCTTCTCTGAGGGGATATCATCTCTAAGTTCAGTTTACAATTATAAATTCACTAAAAATTAATTACCTTATCAGCCTCAATAATCCACTGAGTAAATTCTGTCATATTACTTAACTCTACCCCATCAATTATCTCCTCCTCTAAATATTATAATTCACGTAAAGATTCTAACTTATCTAAAACATGTTCAATTTCATCCCTGGTTGTATATTTACCAAGACTAAATCTCACAGCACCTCTTCCAGTTTCCATAGTTACAGACATAGCTTTTAAGACCGAAGAAATTTCTACTAAATCAGAATGACAGGCTGAGCCTGTAGATAAAGCTACATTATCTAAATGATCCAGAATTTCCTGACCACTGTAATCTAAAAAACTAATATTTAAAGTGTTTGGTAAGCGTTTCGTCGGATGGCCATTCAGAATAACTCGATCTTTAAAGTTTTTCTGCAGCTGCTTCTGAAAATAATCTCTCAATTCTTTAATTTCCCCGGGAGTATTATGCTCAAAGTCAGCTTTCTTTCCCTGAAACAGATCTTCCGCAAGTTCACAGGCTTTACCAAGAGCAACATCAAAAATTACATTTTCTGTCCCCGCTCTTTTTCCCATTTCGTGTCCTGCTCCATGAATTAAAGGTTCTATCTCAATTCCAGCTCTTATATAAAGTGCACCGATCCCTTTTGGGGCATAAACTTTATGGCCGGCTACTGATAGAAAATCTACTCCCAGCTTTTTAACGTCTGTTTCAATTTTACCCACAGACTGAGCAGCATCGGTATGCAATAAAATGTTGTTTTCTGAGACTATTTCAGCTATTTCCGCCAGTGGCTGAATTGTTCCTGTCTCATTATTTGCATGCATGATGCTAATTAAAATTGTTTCGTCAGTTAGAGCAGCTTTTAATTGCTCAATATCTACTACTCCATCCTGATCTACAGATAAATAAGTAACTTCATAACCGTTTCCCTCAAGAAACTTACGGGGAGAGATCACAGCAGGATGTTCTATTTCGGAAGTTATAATATGCTTACCCCGATTTTGATAAGTATAGGCAACACCCTTGAGCACCATGTTATTTGACTCACTTCCTCC
>Ga0208430_10115_pt1 | contig 21025 bp, 18 predicted proteins | sample Wag42014_10_12_FD_187329 | JGI IMG/M metagenome (GOLD analysis project Ga0208430, IMG submission 187329) | Deep subsurface shale carbon reservoir microbial communities from Ohio, USA - Utica-2 Time Series 2014_10_12 (SPAdes) (version 2) ...
TATACCAGAAGGTGGTTCTTCTGGTATATTTTTTTATCCTAACAGGAAATATATGTTAAATAATCTTACTGTTGTAGATCATGTCCTAAAATATATGATCTACTGCTGAATTTTATGTCTTGTAACAATAAGCTCTTATTAGTTTCAGCACCCTTTTATCCTGCACTTTCCTGGCTACTAAAGACATCAGTTTATCATGTTGAACAGTATCAAAATACTTTTCAAGGTCGATATCGACCACCCATGTATAACCATCATTTATATATTCTTTAGCTTTATTTACTGCCTGGTGTGCATTCCTTCCAGCTTCCAGCCTTCTTTCCTGAGAGCAGCCTTCATATGAAGTTGTCTGCTTTCTCTGTGTTTCCATCGAGTTGTTCAAATCTAAGAAACCTCTTAATGTTTCATCCTTCAATCGATGTATATATCCATCAATCTACTATGACTTCTGCTGCATTCTGACAGTTAATCTCTTACATTACTGCAGAGTTTATTGCTTAGAAATTCATCACCACAATTTACTGTCAGACCTTCCCTGGTTAAGAATATTTACTTTCACTTCATCTATCCGCTGTATTTACACTTCCTGTCTTGAATAGTTTTGGGCTTTGTTTTGTTAAGCAAACTCATCCCCAGAATTGTGCCTTCTATACAGTTCGTATTCCTCAGACCGAAGCTTTGCCTCCAACTTCCTTCAGATTCCATCTCACGATGGACACCCTTGTCTTCAGCTAGTGGTTGGCACTATTAACCCCCACATCAGACTTTCACTGATTAGCAAATATTCATGCCAGGCAAACTTAAAAAACCCTGCTGTTTAAACAGCAGGGTACTTGTTTTATCTAGATTTTATTTTAAAATATTCAAATTTATTCAGATACGCTAACCGGATTAGTCCAGCCGCGAGCTTTTTCTTCGTTTTCTTCAACCCATTTTCGGGCAGCTTCTTCTTCTTCCATTCCATCTTCGATCCAGGCCATAACTTCAGCTACTTCATCAGTGGTCATTCTAAAGTCATGGAAGAAACTTACTACTTCCGGATGTTCCTGAGCTAGCTGTGGGTTGTGGAATGTATAAACATTTTCTTTAGAACCATAAACATTATTAGGATCTTCTAAAAACTTAAGATCAAACTTGGCAAATTTATAGTGGGGTCGCCAGCCTGTTACTACAATCCATTCTTCTTTTTGAATTGCACTTTCTAAAGAACCAGTCATTGCAGGTCCACTGCTTGTTAAAAGATCAAAATCTAAACTATATTCTTCAATACCTTCTCTAGTTGCCTCCATTACTCCAGCACCAGGTTCAATTCCTGTGATCTGGCCATCAAACTTATCACGATGTTCATTCAATTCTTCTATAGAATCAATATCAACATATTCCGGGACCACAAGTCCTATCCTTGCACCTTTGTAATTAGGTCCAGTTTTAATAATATCATCTTTATATCTTTCAATATAACTTTGATGTGTCAGCGGCAGCCAAACTCCCATAAATGCATCAATATCACCTTCAGCTAAAGCCGCATAAATTGGACCAACTCCAACCATTGTTGTCTCTACATTATAATTCATCATTTCTTCCAATACTTCCACAGCAACCTGAGTCTCCGCAACTGTTCCAGCCCAGTTTACATAACCCAGTTCAATTGTATTATCCTGAGCCTGTGTCTCTGTTGGCAGCAAAGCCATTCCTGTCATCAGCAGTGTTATAATCATCAGCGAAGCAAAAATCGTTCTAATTTTTTCCATAAGTAAAAAACCCTCCTTAAAAGTTTATTGTCTTTTATGAGCATTTTTGACCTTGTATAAGATTGTAATTTGATTAGAAGCGATTTGTTCTTTTAGAGAATAATTTGCTCCTGTTTGCTCTTTCAACCACTTTTTATTATAACAAAACTAAAAATAATATCAAGTTTATAGATAAATATAGGTACCAGATACCAGAAATCTTTTTAGGTACCTGGTACCTATCGTCATTTACTTTGATTCCAAAAAATCAGGCTCAAAAACAAGAACTAAAGCCGGAAGAATCAACAACCCTCCAATTAAACAGGTGGCAATAGAAACTGTTACTAAAAAGGCAAAGAATTTAACCGGTAAAAATCCGGAAACAAAAAGAACTGAAAATCCAACTATTACAGAAAGAGCATTGAAAGTTATTCCCCGGCCTGAAGTTGTTAGAGTCTTAACTACCGCCTCTTTTTTGGATAAATTTCTTCTTTCTTCGCGATAGCGCCAGAGAAAATGAATGGTATAATCAACTCCGACTCCGATCATTATCGAAGAAAGCATAGTGGTAATCATATCGAGTTTGATATTTAAAAAGCCCATCAGCGAAAATAAAAAGACTAAAGCAGTTATCAGAGGAACTGATGTATAAACACCGGCTGTAAAAGATTTAAATAAAAGCATAACTACAGCTGCAACCAGGATTATTGAAAGAAAAAGACTGATTATCTGGCCTCGAACCACAGCATTAACCAGCTCAGACAGCAGATCACCAAATCCACCTATCAGAGGGAAAGTGCCAGCTTCATAATTTTGAGCCTCATTTTGAATTTTATTGAGAACTCCTCTTATTTCTTCCGTGCTGTTAGTTTTAATTCTAGCGGTTATCAAAGCATTTTCTTCTCTAAAATCAATCAGTTTATCAAGATCACCTGACATTGAAAAAAGAAGTAAATACTGAGATAAAGCAGAATCTGCTTCCGGTATTTTTTCAAATTCTGGCTGCCCATTGTGGAGTTCTTTATTCATAGTTCTAATTATTGTAGAAACTGCGCTTACTTCTCCTACATTCTTAAATTCTTCAATTGCCAGCTCAAAATCACTGATTTTCTGCATCATCTCCGACTGAGTAATATCACCCCTGGCAACTACAGAGATAGAATTTGCACCACCAAAATGCTGATTTACTATTTCTGTGGCCTGCACAATCTCAGACTCTTTTTCATAGAAATTAATTGGGTTGGTGTCAACCTGCATCTGCAGCATCCCGGCTGAAAGAAACAGAATAATTAAAACACTAAAAATTAAAATCCTTTTAGCGTTTTTGCCAACCAGATTAGCGATTTTAAACAGGATCCTGTCTATAATTCCTTTTCTGTTGATTTCTTTATTATTTCCAGCCCCAAGCCCATAATTTTTGAGTGGAGTTTTAACTTGTAGCAGAGATAAAACTGCCGGGATAAATAAAAGGCTGGCTAAAAGTGCAAAAGTAATTCCGACACCTGCCAGCACTCCCAGTTCTCGAGCCGGAACAATAATATGACTGGAAAGTGAAAGCAGACCAACAATAGTTGTGACTCCGGCAGCAATTACTGGAGCTCCCAGCTTTAAAACAGAATTTCTACTTAACTGAACTGAATTTTTCTGCTCAACTGCCAGTTCCTGATAAGCTGCAATAATATGAATTCCGTAATCATTGGTTACCGCAATTAGAATAACCGGTAAAATAACTGTCATCAGCTGAAACTTCCAGCCCAGAAGCGGCAGCAGAGACAAAGAAAAGATTATTGACATTATAACAACTGTAAATGGTAAAATGACACCCCGCAGCTGTTTAAAACAGAGGAAAAGAAAAATCAACATAATAACTAAGCCCAGCGGCATTAAAAGCCTCATATCCTGCTGCATAATTTCTGCATTTAAGGCTCTTATGATTGGCAGTCCGGACTTTAATATACTTTCTTCAGCTGGAAATTGTTCGTCTGCTTCTGCCAAAATAGTATTAATTTTTTTCTTGATCTCTGCATCATCAAAGTCTTCAGCCAGTATAACAGCAATATTAACTGCCTTAAAGTTTCTGGCAAAAATCGAACCCATGACCAGTTCGCTATTTGCAAGCCGCTCTCGCAAATTTTCTTTTCCAGCCGCGTCTGTTGGAATCGTACTGACAGCGCTTTCTATCAATAATTCATCATCTCTACCCTCAATAATATTTACTGTAAAGGGACTGTTGACCTTATCAACTTCTGCCAGTTTTTCTAATTCGTCTGAAATAAAACGAAGTTTCTTGAGCAGTTCAGCCTCCAGCACATCTTCTGCCTCTACTGTCAGCATAACCATTTCTGTACCACCAAAAATGTTTTCAATCTCTTCTATTTTAGTTCTAGAAGGCATCGACTCCGGAATCTGACTCTTAATTGCTGTATCTACCTCGATTGCCTGTAAATTATAAAGTGAAAAAAGTGTTATTAAAATAAAGATTAAAATTACTGGAAGCGGATGTTTAACTGCCAGTGATGAAATTTTTTCTATTATCTTCTGCAGCATTCAGATCAGCTCCTCTGCTAAAAGTATTTACTTAAAGAAAGATAGATAAGTTCCTGATTTAGTCGATTTAAACTGCTTTCTCTTTTCTGATTAAGCTTAATAACGGCTCCACTTTCAAAATCAAGGCCTTCATTTAATGAAAAGATAACTTTCGGCCGGACCAGAGACATTCCTGCTTTAAGGTCAGAAATCAAATTGAGCTCCCAGTTATGAAAATTGGCAAAAGGTTTTTCGGCCCTCAAAACCAATAATTGATTTGCCTCAGACTGAACAGGAGGCAGCTGCTGGTAATAATACTGTCCCAGAAGATAAAGATTATTATCGAATTTATAATCCAGACCAATGATTAACTCATTGGTGTTTTCCAGCCTGGAATCCTGATAATCACTGTAGACAACTTCGGAAAAAAGGCCTATATTTTTGCTGCTAAAATCTCCCTTAAAATCAAATCCAATTTTATTAACTTCCGGATAAAAATTACTTGCTCCTGGAACTGTCTGCAGGCTATTACCGCTAAAAACAGAGGCAGCAAGATCATAACCCCGCCAGCGCCTGCGGATTAACTGGACTGCAGTCTGCAGTTCATCAATTTCTGCATGTTGAGTTAAAACCCCTGTCAGCTGCCAATTAAAATTAGGATAATAGGCTGCTCTGATTCCATCAACTGCCTCCCGACTCTGAAAAGGATCAATTGCACCCTGATCAATTGGATTAAAATAATTGAGAGGATTAATGTTATAGGAACTGCCCCAGCTAAAATTCTGTCTACCCAGCCTCCAGTCAATCTTTGCTGTATAATAATTTAGATAGGCTTCTTTAAATTCAAACTCAAATTCTCTCTCTTTTTGATCCTGCTGATAATAGCTTTCTAAAGTTAAAGCACTTTTTAAATAATAGTTTAAATCAGAACTTAAATCCTGCTGAAAGTCTAATTCCAGCCAGCTCTGGTCCTGCCACCTTTCTGATTCCTGTTCATAAATTACTGAAGTGCTCAATTCTCCGCTGTAAGAAGCTGCACTCAGATTAAATGAAAGGATAAGGCTTAAAATTAAAGTCAAAACTAAAATAGAAAGTAAATTATTTAGTTTGATTTTTGGGCTGATATTTTTCATTATTGCTTACCTCCTCTAAATTCTGCAGACTAATTGACTTATTGACGCTGCAGATAGCGGGTTGTAAAGATACCGGGGTCAAGTTCTGGATCAAAATCTACTTCCACCAGCTTTAAAATTGTCCTGCTTTCTCTCTGAACATTTTCTACCTCTATTCTGCGGGCCAGTCGGTTACCATCAATTTCGTCAAAGTTACTTAAGGTGATAACCTTTAACAACTCCTCCTGCTGATCGTAATACTCTATTTTCTCTGCCAGCCAGAGGTCTTTTCTGACCCACATTTTGCCATAGCTGTAGTCAATATCCGGATCAGTAATCTTCAGATGTAATTCAATTATCCCAGTATCTTCCGATATGATTTCTGCCTGATAATTATCTCTAAAATTGGCTCCACTAAAAATACTGAGATCATTATAAGTTAAATCTGAGCCCACAAAATTACCATTTTTCTGACTCCCGGATATTTTCCTGACCGAACCCAGTGCTGGTAAATAGAGATACATATCTTCCTGATTATTGGTCTGATCATCCAGGAGCAAAAAGGCGGTGCCGCTGATATCAGCAGGTTCAGTAAACTGCATTAGAGACCGCTCAACTTCTCCTTCCAGTCGATAATTATTAAGTTCTCTGCTTCTCATATCACCAGAACTGCTGTATAATTCCATTTCCATCTTCATCTGATGACTGTTAGCCTGCCTTGAAGCTTCTACCTTTTCTAAAACCTGATCTCCATCTAATTCCTGAGCCAGACCGAATTGTGATAAGAAAAAGAATAATATTAGCAAAAATATCGTAATTTTTTTAAACATTTTGGCCTCCTTTTTAATCTGTCCTGATAGTTTTCCAGAAAAATCTGATATGTTTTTGAGTAGCTTTTTTTAGTTCCTCAAAATCATCCAGTTCAAAAAGCAAAAAACGCAGTCTATAATAAATCAGTGTTCCGACAAATTCGTTAGCTGTAAAATCCGGGTCCAAATCACTTTCTATTTTCCCTTGTTCCTGCAGCCTGCCAAAAAAGACTGAAATCCTTTCAATATTATTTCCCATTCTATTCTGCAATCGCTTTTTAACTACTGGATTATTATTTTCTTTAAGCATCATTTTTAAAAGTTTGACTTTCTTTTGATTCTGCATCTCTTTAATTACAATGCTGCCAAAATAATTAAGAGTTCCCAGAGGATCCAATTCTGCTTTCTGAAATTTATTTTGAAATTTTTCGGATTTTAAATTCAGAGGAGCCAGGTAATTAAATAATTCCGAAAAGATTTCCTCTTTGCCGCTGAAGTGATTATAAATTGAGCTGCCCTTAATTCCAACTGCTTTTGCAATTTCCCGCATTGAAGTACCGTGATAGCCCTTTTCTGCAAATAAGTCTAATGATTCATTTAAAATTTTTTCTCGGGTAGAGTTCACTTTTCCACCTCCAGTTTAAAATTTCATTTATTAATTGCCTTATTTCTATCATCTATCATAGTTTAATTATAACTAACGTTTGTTAGTCTGTCAATAAATATTTTTACTAAAAGTGGATCAAACTGAATCCCGGAGCTTATCCTTAACTCTTCGATGATTTCCTGGTCACTCATTGCCTTTTTGTAATTTCGTCCGTATTTCATTACATCATAGGCATCAACTAGGGCAATTATCCTGGCTGCCAGAGGTATATCTTCCCCCTTTAAAGCCAGGGGATAACCACTTCCATCCCACCACTCATGATGAGTTAATATTCCTTCCGCTACATCGACCATGTCTAAAGAAATATAGGCAATTTGAAAACCTGTCACCGGATGTTCTTTGATCTGCTGCCACTCATTTTCATTTAAAGGTACATCATTAAATAAAATATCATTCGAAATAACTATTTTTCCCAGATCATGAAGCTCAGCCAGCAGCATCAGATCCTCCAGCTTATCTTTCTCAAGCTCTAGTTCTTCCCCCAGTAGCAAAGCGGTCATTTTTAAACGCTGACTGTGCAAATATGTATTATAGTCAGCTTCCTTAATCATCTTTTTCAAGAGACTGGAATAACTGTAACCAAAATTTATACTTTTAACATAACTCAAACTCTCCATTTGTCTTTTCCATCCTCCTGTCTTTAATAAAATTACTTCCCGGCATTTCTTTTACCCTTTTTTTTAATTCTGCTGCTCGGTCACTAATTTCCAGATGATTTTTTAACTTTCGATCACTATTCGAAACTATCGCAATTGAAATTGAAGTCAGAGGGGTATTAACAATCTTATGCTGACGATCAGGGCAAACAAGATATCCTCTCAATAAGTCTTTGCTTTTAAAAAATCTACAAATCCCTAAATCAAATTTTTCAATGATTAATTCTGCCAGGTATTCATCATCTTCAGCCGCAGTGATTATTACAAAATCATCTCCTCCAATATAACCGAGAAAAGTCTCACCCATAATTTTTCTGGCACAGTTATTAAGTACTTCCGCAGTGTAATTAATAACCTCATCTCCTTTACGATAACCATAGCTGTCATTATATGCTTTAAAATTATCAAGATCCAGATAAAGAACAGAAAACTTTTCTCCTGTGGACGCCTCATCGCTATTTTGGAAACTTTAAGAACTGACTCATCAAAATCTATAATCAGCGGCTTACTATCCATAACTGCGTTTACATTTTTCTGCATATATAGATTATAGCCAAATCTGCTGCCCAGACGATAAAAAAGCTTATCTCTCATAACCAATCCAGCTGCCCGCTCTTCTTTAAGTACAACAATACTCTGGATATTATTGAGATTAAAAATGTCTACCAGATTTTTGGTCCTGGCAGAGATTGGCACTGTCACTCCTCTATTTTCTCTAAAGACATCTCCTGCTTTTATCGATTTCATTTCCTCACCTACTTTAAGCAAAATTCACTTCTCCTTTCCTAAATTATTCTTTAAGTCAATCATATCGCCCTATTATTACAGTATTGTAACTTCTAAATTAACAGTATGTAAATAATTTTCTGAAAATGTTAAATGCTTTTTAGAAATTATTCTTTATAAATAATACAATTATAAGTGGAATTAATTTTGGGTTTTTTAATTACAAAATTATGGAGGTAATATATATGAAAAAGAAAGTTTTTTTGCTTGCATTAATCTTGATTTTTGCTTTATCACTTTCAGTTCAGGCACAAATTAGAGTTGGTCAGTTTCCACAGAATGTAGAGGATGAATATGTCTTGAGCCCTGAAAATATTGAAGTTGAAGTCTGGCAGCAGAATCTTGATGTCCCCTGGGAACTAGTTTTTCTGCCTGAAAGTAATCGAGCCTTAATTACCGAAAGAGGTGGCAGAGTTCTGCTGGTTGAAGACGGCTCGCTGCAGGATCAAAGTTACCTGGAATTATATATTGATTCTCGGGGAGAGGGCGGTTTAATGGGAATGGCACATCACCCCGATTTCCCAGAAACCCCATATATTTATCTGATGTATACCTACACCAGCAGTAACGGTGAGCTATATAATAGAGTTTCCAGATTTACTGACCAGGGTGATCAGGCAGTTGAGGAAGAAATTATTATTGATCAGATTCCAGCAGGAAACAATCATAATGGAGGTCGTATTGCCTTTGGGCCGGATGGAATGCTTTATATTACAACTGGAGAAACCTTTACCCGAGAAATTGCACAGGATTTAGACAATCTGGGAGGAAAAATTCTGCGTCTTACTCCAGATGGTACAATTCCGGATGATAATCCATTTGGAAACTCTCCTGTCTACAGCCTTGGCCACCGCAATCCCCAGGGAATTGACTGGCATCCAGAAACCGGAGATCTCTTTATTTCTGATCATGGTCCTTCCGGTGAAGATGGTCTAAGAGCAAAGGATCGAATCAAAGTTGTTGAAGCAGGAAGTAATTTTGGCTGGCCGGACAAAATCGGTTATTTCGAAGATAGTGAATATGCAAATCCACTCATTATGTGGGAAGATACTGTGCCACCTTCTGGAATGACTTTTTATCGTGGAGATTTATATGTCGGAACTTTAGGCAGTGAGTCTCTAGTTAGAATTGGATTTAGCAGAAATAATGATAATTTTAAAGTTGATAAAATAGAACATCTATTCCGTGATGCCAACACTTCTATTTACGGCAGGATTAGAACTGCTGTGGTTGGCCCGGATGGTTACCTTTACTTTCTAACTAATAATCGAGATGGTCGAGGTCGTCCCCGCGAGAATGATGATCAGATTTTGAGATTTAAACTGGATGAATAAGCACAAATAAATCTATATTCTAGAAGAAAGCTGATGTTAGAGCTGCTGATTGGGTTGAGAATTTCATCTAAATGTGAGATATGATAAAATATAAATATGAAGTCAAAAACTAATTATCATAAGGAGTGAGAAAATGATGGATTCCCAACTCAAAAAAGCAGTGATTAATCACCAACAGGAAGAAATTAAAGAATATCTCAAGGAGCTAAAAAGTGATACAAGTTTTTCGCTGGCCTCATTGATTGAAGGTTTCTTACCATTAATGCTGATGGAATGCAGCCTGCGTTATGGATCTTTTCATTTTGTCAAAATGAGTCTTTTTTTGAGAGAACTTTCTCAGAAAAATTATTTTTCCAGAGAATCTGAACTGGAAATTGCCAGGGTTGTAATGCTCGGTTTATCAGAAAGACATTTTATTAATCTTAAAGCAGATAGTAGCGGTTATAAGGAAAACGAGGTTAATCAAAGAACCTATAGTAAACTGATTGAAGAAATAAATAATGGGAACTCCCATAACTCCTTTTATTATGCGCTTGGAATTCTGGAACACCAACCTGAAAAGCTAAAAGAGTATCTTATTAACCTTGGTATGGAAAGAATTCCGGATAGCCTGGGCCACAGTGTAAGCTGTTTTTTTCCTGTGATGAGAGATCTGGTCAATCATCACAAAGATGTTTCAGCAGCTGGAGTTTTAAGTTATGTAATGTATCTCTGCCGCTTCAGCTACCAGAGTAAATATAATTCTGATCAAGTAAAAAACGAAAAACCAGCTCCAGACAATCTAGAAGAACTCGGTTTAAGGGCAGCTTCAGGCAGTGGAATAGTTAACTTACACCATATGATTACTTATTACACCTTTTTTATGCTGGAAGATAGCTCATTTTATCAAGAGCTTCCTCCCTACATCATCCTGGAAAATTACTTTGGCAGTAAAAACATTGAGCAAAAACGCCTGGAACTTGCTAAAAATAATCAAGGAAAAACTCAAATCGCAGAAAATTATCATCAGTTTAAAGATAATTTCTCTCTGAAAAGTTATCAAAATGATTTAGATTTCCTCTTCCATAATCTTGCTGAGAATTATAAAAAAACTATTAGTCATCTGCATCAACTGTTTGCTGAATATTATAATCCACACTGGAATCCCCATTACTATACTGGTCTTTACTGTGCACTGGGGCTTTATAAATCAGAAAAAATTAAAAACAATAAAGTTAAGAAAATGGCTGTAATTCAGGCAGTTGAATATTTTGCGGATAATGTGCTTTAAGATAATAAAAAGCCTTCTTAACTTTTTAAAAAGTTAAGAAGGCTTAAATATTATTTAATTTCTTTTTTCAGTTCATCTACAGAAGCTCTTTCAATTAATTTAGTTGAAACAAAAAATCTAATTGGAATATCTAAATCTTCGTCCAGCCCCTCGATTTTCTCAACTAATCTTTTAACTGCCAATTTTCCAATTGCTGTTTTGGGAATATTCATTGTAGTCAGGGGAGGATTCGTATAGGCAGCCATATCAATATTATCATAAGAAATTATTGATATATCTTCTGGAATATTTAAGCCTTCTTCATGAACAGCTCGCATAATTCCAATTGCCATTTGATCACTCGCTGCAAAAATTGCTGTCGGAAGCTCTTCTTGCTTTAATAACTTCTGAGTGGCTCTATAGGCCGGTTCTTTTTCCCAGCTGCCATCAATAATCCATTTGTTTTTCCATTCTAAATTGTTTGCTGTCATTGCCTTCTTAAAACCTAAAAATCTTTTTTCGTGATAAAAGTCAGGTGCTGATTTTTCTGAAAAAGATCCTCCAATAAAAGCTATATCCCGATGTCCCTTATTTATTAAATATTGAGTCAAATCATAACCCGCTTTTTCTCTCTCCACTAAAATGATATCTCTATTTAAATCATCTTTGTAAGAATCAATAAAAACTAGATTTTTAAATTTTTCTTTTAATTCATTTAAAAGTTCTTCTTCTATGAAATCACTAACTACTATAACTCCAGCTAAATCTGAAGAAATCACTTGATGACGGGTAGACTGCTTCTGTATATCTTTTTCTGAAAGTGAAAATGCTAAATCATAACCTCGTTCTTTTATTTCATTTTCTATCGCTGTCAAGATTACAGAAAAATAAGGATGATTATAAATATCAGGTGTCATATTAAAAATTAAACCAATTTCTTTAGTTTTTTTAGTACTAGCACTGCGCTTTGAACTCTTATGATAACCTAAGGTTTTAACATATTTCCAAACTCTCTGTTTTGTTTCTTCATTTACAGGACTTTCCTGATCATCATTTATCACACGGGACACTGTAGAAATAGAAACACCCGCTTTTTCTGCAATATCTTTAAGTGTTACTCCCATTATAAAGCCTCCTTATAACAAACTCTAGTTCCATTATAGCATTATTTAGGCAGAGATTAAATAGTATTTAGCTCAGCCCTCACAGATTGCTTTTAGTTTTAGTTAAATATTATAGAGAAAGTACATCTTCTTATAATATAATTCTGCAAAGGCTGAATAACTACTATTTAGAGGGTATATATTAACTCTTCTTTAAGAGAAGAGTTAATATCAATTTTTATGAATTTTAATCAACTTAGATTATTATTATTTATATTTGTCTAAATCTCCAGACTCTGGAAGAAAAGTCTTCTTTTAAATAGGGAACTTTGATACCAAAATTCATCAGCTCATCCCCACCATAAATTTCTCCACTATTTAGCTCTTTATAATCCCTGTCAGGATCTAAGCCTTTTAGTTTTAAGGTCTCCTCTTTCGGGTTGGGAGTCGCCAGCACCTGATAAAATCCTGCCAGCACTTCTTCCTGATCCTGACTGAGATAAGACCAGGCAGTAAAATTGCCTGCAAATGGACTCCGCAGTCGGTAAAAGTCACCAAACTGCACCAGCTCTCTGATCTCCTTATAGTTATTAACCTGCTTTTTGACGGCTTCCATTTCTTTTTCATTTAATTCTGTAAGATCAAGTTCATAACCTAAGTTGCCGAAACTTGCCACATCATAGCGCATTTTAAGTGAGGTACTGCGCTCTACCTGGTGGTTTGGAACAGCAGATACATGGGCACCCATAGAAGATGCAGGATAAACTAATGAAGTTCCGTACTGGATCTTTAATCTTTCAACTGCATCAGTATCATCACTGGTCCAGGTCTGCGGCATATAATGGAGCATTCCCGGGTCAAAGCGGCCGCCACCACCGGCACAGCTTTCAAACAATACTTCCGGAAAGCTGGAAGTGATCTCTTCTAAAACTCTGTAGAGTCCCAAAATATAGCGGTGGTTTAACTCACTCTGGTGTTCAGCCTTTAGCTCTAAAGAACCGTATTCAGTCATCGGTCTGTTCATATCCCACTTAACATAGGCAATGTCTGCTTTCTCTAAAATAGCAGATACCCGCTCAATGATGTAATCCTGAACATCACTGCGGCTTAAATCTAAGATTAGCTGCTGCCTGGATTCTGATGATTTTCTTTCCGGGACCTGGATGGCCCATTCTGGATGCTCACGGTATAAATCACTGTCTGGAGAAATCATTTCCGGTTCAAACCAGAGACCAAAATCCATCTCCAATTTATTAATTTCCTGAGCTAAATATTCTAATCCTCCGGGCAGCTTCTCTTCATTAACATACCAGTCACCCAGTGAGGAAGTATCATCATTTCTTTTCCCAAACCAGCCGTCATCAAGGACAAAGAGTTCAAGGTCCACTTCTGCAGCAGCTGCTGCCATCTCTAATATCTTATCTGTATCAAAATCAAAATAAGTACCTTCCCAGTTATTGATCAAAACTGGCCGCTGCTTATCTCTATGTTTACCCCTAACCAGTCGGCTTCTGTATAACTGATGAAAGTTTTGAGACATTTTATTTAAACCCCGATCAGAATAATTCATTACAACTTCTGGTGTCTGGAAGCTTTCTCCACTTTCTAAAAGCCAGTTAAAGGTAAAGGGATTAATTCCCATTGTTAATCTTGTTTTACCATAGTGATTGCGCTCTGCCTGGGCGATAAAATTAGCAGAGTAAACAAGACTGTAACCATAGGCCTCTCCTCTGTACTCATCAGTCTCCGGCTCAACCAGAGCCACAAATGGATTCTGCTGGTGGCTGCTGCCCCCTCTTTTGCTGTCAATTCTGGTTATTCCCTGCTCCAGAGGACGGCGGATAATATCTCTTTCTCTGCCCCAGGCTCCGGAAAGCTGCAGCAGCTCAAAATCTTTATTCTCAAAATCAACACTCATTGAAAGTGCTCTTTTAAGATTGAGTTTCTGCTGACCCTGATTCTTAAAATTAGCCGAGCGGGTTATTATTGGATAATCATTAAAGACTGTATAACTTAAAACTACCTCCAGATCAGTTACCTCATCATAGAGCGTTATCTCCAGAGTTTCTGCTTCAGACTCTTTTTCAACATAGGTTGAGGGCAGACCAGCTAATTCTTTTTTACCACTGTAAATTTGATGATCCTGATATTTTAGGTCACTGATAATTGAGCCGTTTTCTGCTTCAGTTTGATAGGCTGGCTCCCTAAAATCAGACTGGCCAAAAGATGGATACTCACGGGCTATATTTTCTAAGATAAAGCCGGTGTCATCTTTTAAAGCATAAGCCTCATAGGGCCGGTGCTGAGAGATATCATAACGAGCTAATCTTTCAGCTTTTTTAATTTTTTTACCCCAGTAGAGATGGCCCAGCTGACCATTTTTTAGTATTTTTATTACATAACTTATTTCTTCATTTTTTAAATGAAATATTTTCTTTTTTAGATCAAATTTAATTGACATTTTAAAGACCTCCACTCTAAATATATAAATTTGTATCTTTAATTATATTGATACTCTTTAATCTTCTAACAAATGACAGGCCGCAAAATGACCAGCACCATATTCCTTAAATTCTGGTTCTACCTCTGAACATTTAGCAAATGCTTTAGGACAGCGGGGATGGAATCTACAGCCTGAAGGTGGATCTACCGGTGAAGGTACATCTCCTTCCAAAATTATTCTTTCCTTTTTCTTTTTTGGATCAGCTTCTGGTATTGCTGAAAGCAGTGACTGGGTATAGGGATGCTTGGGATTATTATATAAATCATCTTTATCCGTTAATTCTACAATCTTACCCAAATACATTACTGCCACTCGATCACTAATATGCTTAACTACACTTAAATCATGAGCAATGAACAAAAAGGTTAAACCAAATTCTTTCTGTAAATCCTGCAGCAGATTTACTACCTGAGCCTGAACTGACACATCAAGTGCAGATACCGGCTCATCAGCGATGATAAGTTTTGGATCTACTGCCAGAGCTCTGGCTACACCAATACGCTGACGCTGTCCACCACTAAATTCGTGGGGATAGCGCTGCATATACTCTGAACCAAGCCCAACCTTTTCTAAGAGCTCTCTCACCATTTCATTTCTCTCTTTTTTACTTGCAGCTAAATTATGCAAATCTATAGCCTCACCTACAATATTACCAACCGTCATCCGAGGATTTAGGGAAGCATAAGGATCCTGAAAAATAATCTGCATTTCTTTTCTTAACTTTCTCATCTGCTTTCGATCATAAGTTAAAATGTTTTGTCCTTTAAAAACTATTTCTCCTGCTGTTGCCTCTAATAAGCGAAGGATTGTTCTACCAGTTGTTGACTTTCCACAACCTGATTCACCTACCAGACCGAGGGTTTCTCCTTCTTTTACTGCAAAGGAGATATCATCAACAGCTTTTACATGAGCTACTGTTCTTTTAAATACTCCTGCTTTAACCGGAAAATATTTTTTTAGATTCTTAACTTCTAATAAATTCTCAGCCATTATTTCTGAACACCTCGATCCTCATAAATTCTTTCTCCACGCTTTTTAATCTCTTCTAAATCTTCATATCTCCAGCAACGTACTTTATGACCTGCTGCTGCTTCCTCTAATGGTGGCTCTTCTTCAAAACACTTACCTTCAGCTAAAGGACAGCGAGTATTAAACTTACACCCTTCAGGAAAGTTAAGTGGTGAAGGAACACTACCAGGTATTGCTTCTAAACGATCTACATCCTTATCCAGTTTAGGAATTGAGTTCATCAAGCCCCAGGTATATGGATGTTTTGGATCTTCAAATAAGGTATCTACATCTGTATATTCTACTACCTTACCGGCATACATTACAGCCACTCGATCTGAAACTTCAGCAATTACACCTAAATCATGGGTAATCATCATAATTGCCATACCGTAACTTTCTTTAAGTGAGTTCATTAATTCCAGAATCTGAGCCTGAATTGTTACATCAAGTGCAGTTGTCGGTTCATCAGCAATTAATAACTGGGGATCACAACTTAAAGCCATCGCGATCATAACTCGCTGACGCATACCACCTGATAACTGGTGTGGATATTCGTCTACACGCTGTTCAGGCAGCGGAATACCTACTTTCTGCAGCATATCAATTGCCTGGCGTCTGGCTTCTTTTCTATCAACTATTTTATGAAGCATAATTGCTTCCATAATCTGATCTCCAACCGTATAAACAGGATTTAAAGAAGTCATCGGTTCCTGGAAGATCATTGAGATATCATTACCCCGAATTTTTCTCATTTCTTTTTCAGGAATTTTAGTTAAATCTCTGCCGCCAAAATTTATTTCTCCAGCTTCAATTCTGCCTGGAGGTGATTCGACCAGCCTCATAATTGATAAAGAGGTAACACTTTTACCACAGCCGGACTCACCTACAACACCTAAAGTTTCGCCGGGATAGATCTCATAATCAACACCATCTACCGCCTTAACTACTCCTTCTTCTGTATAGAAATATGTTTTTAAATTCTTAACTTCTACTAATGCTTCTTGATTCAATTTATTCACCTACCTTAATTACTCTTCGGATCAAGAGCATCTCTTACTCCATCACCAAAGAAATTAATTGACAGAACAGTAAAGAAGATAAAAGCTCCCGGAATCATTATCCAGGGGTGCTGACCAATTGTCTGGATATTAGAAGCTTCCTGTAAAAGTACTCCCCAGCTGACCATAGGTGGCTGAATTCCAAGCCCCAGATAACTTAAAGTACTTTCAGCCAGGATTAAACGAGGTATTGTTAAAGTCATAACAACTATAATGTGGCTGAAGCAGTTAGGGATTACATGTTTTAAAATTGTATATAAATGATTGGCCCCTAAAGCCTGAGCTGCTTTAACAAATTCTTGTTCTCTATAGCTTAAAACGATTGCTCTAATCTCTCTAGCTAAAAATGTCCACTGAATTAGAGATAACACAACAACTATTCCAATAAAAATTAAAATCGGCGGCCAGGTTGTTGGTATAGCAGCACTTAAAGCCATCATAAGTGGTAACTGTGGAAAAAGCTGAAACATTTCTATTACCCTTTGAATAAGTAAATCAACCTTCCCTGAAAAATATCCAGATATACCCCCAATAAGAGAGCCTACAACAGCTGACAGCAAGGACCCAAAAAAGGCAATAAAGATTGAAATCCTGCTGCCGAAGATTATTCGACTTAAAATATCTCTACCTAACTTATCAGTCCCAAAAAGATGGAAGGTGCCACCTTCTTCAACACCAAAAAGGTGAATGTTAGACTCAAAAATTCCAAATAATTCATATTCCCAACCTTCAACAAAAAACTGCAGTCTATATTTTTGATCCGGATTAATTTCAAAAGTTCTGGCCCAGGTTTCAGGATCCATTCCCTGCTCAACCCCATAAGTAAAAGGTGTTATACTGAAATCACCTTCCTCATCTATAAAATTTAATGGTTGTGGCGGCATATATGCACCTTCGTAATCAGGTTTTCTATAATCATAGGGACTAAAAAACGGAGCAAAAATGCTTAAGATCAAAAGCAAGATAACTATAGTTCCGCCAATCATACCCAGCTTATGTTTTTTATAACGGCGCCAGATTTTTTCTTTATTACTTAAATACTTTTTTCTTTCCTTCGCTTCTTCTTTTTTCAATGGTTACACCTCTCTCCTTTAGTTATACCTAACTCTGGGATCAACCCAGGCCAGTGCAATGTCTGCCAGTAAATTACCAATTACAAGGATTACAGCAATCATCATTAAAAAACTCCCTGCTAAATACATATCCTGATTAACTAAAGCATTATAAAATGCTGGTCCTGTTGTTGGAAGGTCAAGCACAATACTAGTAATCATTTCACCAGTGATTAAAAATGGTAAAGCAGATCCCATTGACATAACTATTGGTTTAATTGCATTTTTTACTGCATGTTTATAAATAACTGTTTTATTTTTTAAACCCTTAGCTTTAGCAGTCTGAATATACTGCAGTCCCAGTACATCTAAAAGGTTAGAGCGCATAACCCGCATATTTCTTGCAGTACCGGCAAAGCCAACTATTATTACCGGCAGCCAGAGGTGTTTGATTAAATCCCAGACTTTAGCTATACTCCAGGGAGCCATAATATATTCATCTGAAAATAAACCGCCAACTCCCATTCCGAGTTCAAAGGAGAAAATATACATCATAAATAGAGCCAGAAAAAAAGCCGGAATTGAAACTCCCAAAAAGGCTAAAACTGTAAAAGTGTAATCAGCAAAAGAGTATTTGTGAGTGGCGGAAAAAATCCCAATAAAGACTCCTGCAAAGACAGAGATGAAATGGCAGAGGCCAGCAATTAAAAGGGTATATCCCATCCTGCTCCAGATTACAGCAGAAACTGATTTAGAATAAAAGAATGAATAACCAAAATCACCTTTTGTAACAATATTTTTAATCCAGTTATAATATTGAACTAGAAAAGGCTTATCAAGACCATACTTCTGCCGCATTTCATTGGCCATTTCTTCTGCCTCTGCAGTTGTAAGACCTGCCTGACTGGTTAACTGATTTTGATAAGAAGTCATATAGTCTCCAGGTGGAAGAGTGAGGATGAAAAAAGCTATTAAACTTACTAACAAGAGCATCGGAATAGCAAGCAGAGATCTTCTAATTATATAACTAATCAATTGTTTTTCCTCCTTAAATTTTTTAAAAAATGTAAAATTTATTCTCTATAATTTAATAATAAGTTTATAATTATAGAGGGAGAATATTGCACTCCCTCTATTTTTGTTTTAATCTAAAGGTAAATGCCATGAACGTTCAATATAATCATTTTTTGTTGGAATAGAATCAAGAAACATTGTTTCAAATTGATCTTCTTGATTTACATAAAGAATCTGAACTGGAATACTGTTAATTGTCCAATTATACATATAGGGCGGAATATCTGGCTGCCAGTTTCTAATTCTTTTATGCAGTCCAGTACCTCTTCTTACTTCATAAACTCCTACTGTATAAACGTTTTCTGTATATAGATTTAATATTTTTTTGAACATTTCTTTTCTTTCAGCTGCATCTGCAACATAACGAGCTTCCTGCATAATCTCCTGAATCTCTTTTTCAAAATCAAGCAGATCTCTCTTGCCACCAGAACCCGCATAGTGCCAGTCAGGAGAATTATTTCTGAATGGTCCAAAGAGCTCCATCTGAATAAATGGAATTGCAGAATCAAGACGGTTAAAGTACATTTCAAAGTCTCCGCCTCCAACTTTAGTGGCAACATTATTAGCAGAAACCAGTCTTACTTTTAAGTCAATTCCAACTTCTCTAAACATTGGCTGTACAGCTTCAGCCGCATTTATACTTGCCTGCTGATCCTGATTAATCATCATTTCAATTACCAGTTCATCTCCAGCAATCTTGCTGTCTTCAGGCCAGTTTAAAATGCCGTCACCATTTGTGTCTTCAAAACCAAGTGAGGCCAATTTTTCTTTTGCAGTTTCGGGATTATATTCGTATTTAACCACACTATTTTGATCATAATAGGATGATCCGCTTGGATATCCTCCATGCCAGGCCTGAGTTAGAGGACCAGGGAAAGCAACATTTGCTATTGCATCTCTGCTTATACTGTGAGAAACTGCTTCTCTAAAAGCTTTTTCTCTAAATAATTCTCTCAGCTCTGCATCTCGATCATTTTCTACACTTAAATAACGGGAAAGATTCATTGAAATATGATAGCCAATTCCAAATGGTCCAAATTCAATTTTAAATGGTGCATCTTCCTCTAATGAAGCCTGTCTAACCATACTGAATGTTTGAGGATTTTCTAGATTTGTTCTGTCAGCCGAACCTCCAATTAAATTCATAGTTCTAATATCACCAGATTCAACTTCATTAAAACGAACCTCACTTAAATATGGCAGCTGATTACCTTCTTCATCTACCTGCCAGTAGTATGGATTGCGAACCATTACCAGCTGTTGTCCTGCTTCATATTTTGTAGGAACCCAGGGACCTAAGGTAACTAAAGGTAAATCATCAGGTGGAGTTGCATTTACAAAATCATCATAGGATGCATCTTCATTATAATCGGGATGAAAATTCTTGTAGACATGTTTTGGTGAAACAGCGAAATCTAAATAATCCATATTATAAAAGGCATGAACAGGCTTTTCTATTCCAAAATGCCACTTAATTGTATAATCATCAACTTTTTCTAATTCAGTCTGCTGACCACCATATACCCAGGCCTCTTTACTACCAAAGGTTGGGATGTTGTCATTTAAAATTAAATCATTATAAGTAAATAATACATCATCAGCAGTAAATAGCTCTCCATCAGACCATTTTATTCCCTCTAATAAATTCATTGTTAAAGTTTTTCCATCTGCTGACCATTCCCATCCAGTTACAAGATTTGGTAATGGATCAGGTTGTTCCAGCATCCACATTGGGCCGGAAACTAATAGAGATTCCTGTACTATCTGATTAATTCCAAACCAGCCCTGAGTTTTCTGAGCTCCCCAGTTCCAACTGGCAACAGGTACGGCAAAAGTATCACGCCAGACACCACCATATTCTCCAACTCCGTCAGCCATTATATTGGATTTCACCACTCTTGGTACTTCTGGCAGACGTTCTTCAACCGGTGGCAGTTCACCAGAATCTACAAGAACTTTTAGTTCCGGAGCTTCACTGTATGAATCTAAACTTTGATTAACCCACATTTCCTCTTTTGAAAACTGACCAGCAAATTTCTTCTCCTCTGCGCCAACAACTACAGTGGATAAAACAATAATTATTGAAATAAATATTACTAATGATTTTTTATTAAACATTTTTTCCTCCTTTAGATTTTTGGCCTATTATTTACTTAAAAATTCAAAATATTTTTGTTACCAAAAATTTATCACTCTCCCCTGGCTGAACTTATAATCTTATAAACTTAGGCTCTTTGACAAATGTTGTGAAATCTAAATAGCACCGTTTGAATCAAGTTATCTCTTTAATTTTTTGAATTGCTCTTAAATACTTAGCAATGATAAAAATACTCGGCGTTTTAAGTTCTCAACTTT
>Ga0208430_10119_pt1 | contig 20313 bp, 21 predicted proteins | sample Wag42014_10_12_FD_187329 | JGI IMG/M metagenome (GOLD analysis project Ga0208430, IMG submission 187329) | Deep subsurface shale carbon reservoir microbial communities from Ohio, USA - Utica-2 Time Series 2014_10_12 (SPAdes) (version 2) ...
CTTATAAAATGTTGAGAACTTTATTAGGAAGCAAATTATTCGTCACAATACTTGAAATGAATGAAACAACAAGTACCGAATCCTATTATCGCTATTTTAACGAAGCTTCTCTTACAGAAGAAGAAAAATTAATTCTCTCAAAAATCATAGAAGATGAACTGGAACATGAAAAAATATTTAGCAAACAAAAAGATAAATTCAGCATAGAAAACATAAGAGACTTTATACTTGGAATGAACGATGGCCTTGTAGAAATCTTAGGAACTGTAACAGGACTCTCAGCTGTTTATCCAAAAAGTCCCATCACCGTGGGCACTGCTGGTTTGGTAGTAGGAGTAGCTGGTGCTCTTTCTATGGCAATAGGTGCATACACCTCTGTAAGGTCTCAAAGACAAGTAAATGAGGGTATAAAAAAGAAAATGGAGCTTTTATTTAAGGTCTCAAAAGACAGGGCAAAAGAGGAATTTTTAAATAAACTATCAGAATCTGGTATACCAGAAGATGTTGGAGCAGAAATTGTAGACAAACTTAGTAACAATGAAGATGCCATGACAAACCTCTTAACTGAGGATGTTTCAGAAAATGAGATAAAATCTGCTTTGTATACAGGTATTGCATACCTTGTAGGACTCGTATTCCCCGTTTTGCCTTACTTTATAATCACCTCATCCTCTTTAGTAGCCCTTGCATTTTCCGTAGTATTTGCAGCTATAGCCCTCTCTATAGTAGGAATTGTAGTATCTGTCGCGTCAGAAAGTCTGTCTATAAAAGGAAAGGTTTTAGAAATGGTAGCAACAGGACTTGGAGCAGCAGTCTTATCATATCTTTTTGGAACTCTAGTGCAAAAACTATTCGGCATAACCTCCTAATCAGACAAAGCAGACAAAGAGGACGGTTCCTCTCATCTGAATAACTTAGAATATTCAGACAAAAGGAACCGTCTTTTTTCTCTACTTACCTATTGTTTGATTATAATTTTCTATAGCTTTGTTTATGCTCTTTAAAGCCTCATCTAAAGCCTGTTTTGTAGTTGCTTGATTTTGTAAAACTTTTTCTATTGCCTTTTCCACTGTCTGCCTCGCTTCCGGAAAAACCCCTATTAAGGCCCCTTGTGTAGCTCTATTTATTGGCGTTGAATGAAGCTGCTCTATAGCAGTTTTAAATTGAGGGTATTTTTCAAGATGTGATTTCATCTCCGGCATATCATAGACTGCCTTAGTCACAGGGAAATATCCTGTATTTTGGTGCCAGAAAAGCTGTTGCTCAGGTGATACCATGTATTTAATAAATTCCCACGCCGCTTTTTGATATTCTTCAGATCTGGTATTCAAAATCCACAGAGAAGCCCCTCCAATTATCACCCCCCCGTCTTTGCTGTCATTTAATGCAGGCAAAAACCCTGTCCCCACCTCAAATTTATTCCCTACTCCATCTAAAACTTGCTTTAAGCTGGCAGTTGAAGCTATGAACATTGCAGTGCGACCTGCAGTAAAGGCATTTAAAGTATCGTCATAACCTCTTCCAAAATTTCCCGCCACTCCTTCGTCAACCAACTTTTTCCACCAATTTACAATATTCTGTCCTGCCTCATCATTAAATACCACTGCTGTAGCCCTTGCATCTCTGCCATTCCCATTATTTGCATAAAGTGCTCCTTGTTTAGCCATAAACTGCTCAAAAAACCAGCCATAGATGGCCATAGAGTATCCATACTGAGTAACCTTGCCAGAGGCATCTTTTTTGAGGAGTTTTTTACCGTACTGCTCAATCTCTTCAAAATTTTTCGGAGGAGTATCAGGATTAAGCCCAGCATCTTTAAAGGCCGTCTTGTTATAATAAAGGATAGGAGTAGATGAGTTAAAGGGCATAGAATACAGTTTGTTCTCAACAGTATAATATGCCAGCAAATTTGGTTCTAATTTTGATATATCGTACTTCTCCTCATCAATAAATTTCTGAACAGGTACAGCCCACCCACTGTCCACCATGAATCTTGTACCAATGTCATAAACTTGGACAATATCAGGACCGGATTTTGACTGCTGTGCAGTCCTTAACTTATTTAACTCTTCGTCATAATTCCCTTGGAACTGCGCTATCACTTTAATATTAGGATGAGTTTTGTTAAAATTCTCCACCATCTTATTAAGCGCTGCTCCCAAATTACCACCCATAGCATGCCAGAAAGTAATCTCTATTACTTTGTCCTGTGATGAGGTAGGAGTTGACTGTGTAGAAGCAGTGGCAGTTTGTTTTTGTGAATTTGAACAACCAATTGCTGCAATAAGTAACCCTAAAATCAGCATCAAACTTATTGCTCTCTTAAAAATAATCATACACCTTTCCTCCTTAAATAATATAGAATGTTTATATTTTACCCTTTCAAGGCTCCAGCACTTAAACCTTCAATCAGCTGTTTTTGGCCTACAATAAAAGCTACAAGAGATGGTATTATTATCATTATCACTCCTGCCATTATAAGGCCAAAAGATTGCGATTCCGCCATCTGCAGCATACTTATGCCTATTTGTACCGTTCTCATTTCGTCTCTGTTGGTAACAAGCAAGGGCCACATATACTGATTCCATGTCATAAGAAAACTGTAAATCGCTAAAGACCCTATTGCTGGCCTTGAAAGAGGCAAAAGCACTTTTACAAAAAACTGAAACTTAGTAGCTCCATCTATAGCAGCTGCTTCATAATAGTCTTTAGGAATCGTTAAGAAAAACTGCCTCATCAAAAATATTCCTAATGCAGTGCCCAAATTTGGGATTATTAGAGCCTTATACGTATCAATCCAATTTAGCGACCGTATTGTAAGATAATTTGCAATAATTGTAGCTTCCCCCGGGATCATCATGGTCGAAAGGAACATCAAAAATATCAAATTTTTCCCTTTAAAATCATAGTAAGTAAAAGCATAAGCCGCCAAACTCGCAGTAACTATTTGTCCCACAGTTACCACAGAAGACACGATGAAGCTATTTAAAATAAATCTTAAGATAGGTACTGACTTCAAAGCCTCAACATAATTCCCCAAATACAGGCTTGTAGGAATAATCTTAGGTGGGTACTGAAAAATATCCTCTGGTTTCATCAAACTGATCATTAGCGCATAAATTAGCGGGAAAAGAATTATTCCTGCAAGAATTACATTCACGATATATACAATCAAAATCCCTATACTCTTCCTCACCTGTAAAATACCCTCCTCTCACCTGTTTTGAATTGCAAAACTGTGAGTATTAAAAGTATTACAAAAAGTATTATAGATTCTGCACTTGCAACTCCAAACCTGAAGTTAAAAAAGGCATCCCTGTATATGGAATAGACTATAACATTAGTAGAATCCACAGGTCCCCCTTGCGTCATGATATTTATCACGCCAAATTGCTGGAAAGCATTTATGATATCAACAACCGTCACAAAAAACAAGGTGGGTGAAAGCATGGGAATAGTAATTTTAACATGCTGTAAAAAGACATTTGCTCCATCGATCTGGGCACTCTCGTAAAGGTCTTTTGGAATATTTTGAAGTCCACCTAAGAGGAAAATAAAGTTCATCCCTAGATTTAGCCAAATTGTTACAATAGACACCGCCACTATACCCCATTTAACATCAGTAAGCCATCCAATTGCAGGAATTCCAAAAAAACTCAAAAGGTAATTTATAAATCCAATAGAAGGGTTAAATAAAAGAGTCCATATTACCGCGGCTGAAGCTGAGGATATTGAAATAGGCAGTGCGTAAAAAGTTCTAAAAACACTCTTCCCTTTTATATCTAAATTAGCAAATATGGCAAGAACCAATGAAATGATTATAGAAAAAGGCACTGTCAGCAAAACAAACTCAAAAGTCACATAGAGGCTATTTAAAAAATCTGGAGATGCCAATAGGTCAAAGTAATTTTTAAGACCTATAAATTTACTTAATCCCCCCTGAGGTCCCGTCATAAAAAGGCTTATATAAATGGTTTTAAAGAAAGGATAGAAAGTAAAAGCTATGAATATAGAGGCTGCTGGCAAAAGATATAAGTAAGGCTCAATCTCCGCTTTAAAATTTTTCAAAGGCATCCCCAACGTATGCCTTTTTACCTTATAGCTTTCTTTTGAATGTATAGTTTCAATTCTGTACATTCTAAATTACCCCCAAACTTAAAGTTTTACATTCCACAACTCAGGATTTCCCGTAGATACCGCAATAGCACCACTTGCGAGCGCCCTTATCATTTGTTCCTTGTTTTGCAAAAGCCCCCCTGTAATTATGGGTAAATTCGTCTCTGTCCTAAATTTTTCAATCATCTCTGGAATCAGTGCAGGCATCAGCTCCACAAAATCTGGTTGTATTTCTTTTGTAATCTCTACCGCATTTTTAAAAGCATCAGAATCAATTAAAAAGCACCTTTGGATAGTTATCAAGTTTAGCTTTTTGGCAATTTTAATCAAATTGGCTTTTGTAGTAATTATTCCATCAGGCTTTACATAATGGGCTATAAACTGCAAACCCTCTTGGTCAAAGCTTATACCCCCTATCTTTTCAATGTGCACAAATACCAGGAAGCCATTTTCTCTATAAAAATCTACAAATCTTTTAACTACTCCAATATTCCCTGTGAGCAAAAAAATTCCACTCAACGACTTATTTAGAGCTTTCTCAAGATGCTTTTCTTCCTTTACAGCTGCAACCAATTTGTATTTCTTTAATCTTTCTATAAAAGTGTCTTTTTTCATCACTTTCCCCCTTCACAAAAAGAGAGAAACCTTCAAAAAGACTAATAGTTCCCATCTATTAGTCCGTTTAAAGGTTTCTCTCCTTTCTCTAACCAAAACTATCTACTTGTCTGGTTTTATTATAAAACTTTTGTGTTATGTCTATATTAAGAATATGTTAAATCTTTGTTATCTTACAAAAACCCAAACAAAAGGAAAAGTTACTTTGTCTGAATATTTCTAGGCTGTTCAGATGAGAGTAACCGTCCCATGTATCCGTTTTTTAGAGAATTTTAAAAAATGTTGATATTATCCTAAATATCTTGTACAATGAAGATAAGAACAATAAATTTTAACCTCTTCCCGAGGAGGGAGAAAAAATGTTTAAATTCAACATAAAAAATCTCATCTGGGCCATAGCAGGGCTTGTCTTTCTGATAGTGGCTGTATTTTTTATAGTCAACTGGCTTGTAAATTCAAAAAATAACACCTCTAGTGAAAATGCGTAAGTCCATAAATAAAAAGACCCCGCGTAAGAAGCAGGGTCTTTTGCTTTATTTTTCCAGTATTTTTATCAGGAGGTTAATACTTGCCTCCACATCATTTTTATCCACCATTTCTGAAACGCTGTGGACATACCTTGTGGGAATAGAAATCACTCCAGAGGGTACTCCCCCTCTTGAAAGGTGAATCGCTCCTGCATCAGTACCGCCAAATTCCAGTATTTCTAATTGATACGGAATATTGTTCTCTTTCGCCACTTCAATCATCATATCTCTCACAGAAGGGCTCACAATTATTGATCTGTCCATTACCTTTATTGCTGCACCTTTACCGAGAGCCACCGCCATTTTCTTCGCTTTAGGAGTATCTCCCGTTGCTGTAACATCAACAGCAATAGCAAAATCAGGATTAATACTGTAAGCGGCTGTAGTAGCTCCTCTCAAACCTACTTCTTCCTGCACTGTGAAGACAAAATACAGCTCATTTTCTGTCTTCACGTTTTTTAGCGCTTCAATCGCCACATAGCATCCTATCCTGTCGTCAAAAGCCTTGGAGACTAACCTATCTCCAGCTTCTACAAACTCCCCTACAAAAGCCCCACTATCTCCTATTCTGACAAGCTCTTCAGCTTCTTTTTTATCCTTTGCTCCTATGTCTATATAAAGCTTTTCTAGTTTAAAATCCTTTTTATCTTCCAAATGTTCTACTCCAATCACTCCTACTGTACCATTTTTAAACACAACTCTTCTTCCCACCAGATGCTCTACATAAACGCCACCTATCGTTGTAAACCTCAAGAAGCCTTCCTCTTCAATATGCGTAACCATAATGCCTATTTCATCAGCATGAGCAGCCACCATTATCTTTTTCCCTTTTCCCTTTTTCACACATATCATGTTTCCCATCGCATCATGAGTAATTTCATCGCAAAAGCCTTTGACTTCCTCTCTTATAATCTCAAAAACCTTCTCCTCACTTCCCGAAGGTCCAAAAGCCTGTGTTAGCTTTTTTATAAGTTCCACATTCACACTCATTTCAATACCTCCTCAATATTTTTAATCACTAAGTCCACAAGCTTAACTGTATTTTTAAAGTCACTCAGCTTAGCTACAGAATTGAAGGAATGAATATACCTGCAAGGTACAGATATAGCTACCGTCTTTATTCCTCCCTTTGTAAGGTGAATTTTCCCTGCGTCATTACCACCGCTAGCTATTCTTCTAAACTGATAGGGTATCTTATTCTTTTCTGCTATCTTGACGATTTTATCGATAATCTTTCTATCATACAAAGTAGTTCTATCCATAAGTGAAATCGCTGGTCCTTTTCCTAGTTCTGTAGAAACCAAATGAGGTTCTGAATCCACAACATCTGCAGCGACAGTGCCTTCTACCACTATTGCAAAATCAGGATCTACATTGTAAGCTGCTACACCTGCGCCTCTTAAACCAACTTCTTCTTGAACTGTAAAAGCTGCACAAACAGGATACTCATATGTATTCTTCAGAATTTCTATCAGCACGTTACAACCTATCCTATCGTCTAAAGCCTTTGCCTTAACGTATCCATCCCCCAAAAGTTCAAAATTTGATTCAAAGTAGACATAGTCACCGGGTGAAACGTGCTTTAAAGCTTCTTCTTTAGATGCTGCTCCAATGTCTATATAGAGTTCATCAAAGTCAAGAGGTTTTTCCTGCTCTCCTTTTTTCTGAAGATGTATAGGTTTTGCACCTATTACCCCGTTTATCTTCTTCTCCCCTACCTTTACTGCTTTGGCTACCAGAATACGGTTGTCAACTCCGCCCACAGGAGAAAAACTTAATGTCCCGTCTTCATTTACAGACTTCACCATTAAAGCAACTTCATCCATGTGAGCAGCCAGCATCACCTTTGGTTTTTCCTTTTTCCCTTTTTTGCAGGCTATCAAATTTCCAATTCTATCCACATAAAGCTCATCCACATAAGGTTTAACTATCTCTTTTATCTTCTCTCTTACCTCTTTTTCATCTCCAGAAGCACCTAAAAGCTCAGTTAACTCCTTTAATAGCATAAATGTCCCTCCAATTCCTCAGGCAGATTGGCAATATAGTGAGCAAGCAACCTGCCACTTTCTATTATGTCTTTCATATTAGCAGTTTCCACAGAAGTATGCATGTACTTCAAAGGTATTGACACAAGCCCTGTAGGAACTCCTTTTTTTGACACCTGGATTGCCCATGCATCAGTGCCTGAATGCCCAGGAAGCGGCTCTATCTGATAATTTATATTGTATTTTTTAGCTATATCTACAAGCCCTTTATATACAGCAGGATGAATATTGGGTCCCTTCCCTATGGCAGGCCCTTTCCCTATCTCTATGTCGCGGCTAACTCCCCTCGCTTTCGCATGAGTCACGTCAATCGCTATAGCTATGTCAGGTTCAATATTGTAAGAAGAAGTTGTAGCTCCTCTTACCCCCACCTCTTCCTGAAGAGTAACTACAGCATACACGTCGTGATAATGGTATACCTTCTTGAGCTCCTCAAGGCATACTGCCATCACCACAACCCCTGCTCTATCGTCCAGAGCTTTCCCCGATACATTCTCATTCAAAAGCTCTTTAAACTCCCTCTTTACAGTTATTATATCTCCAATACTTACAAGTTTCTCTACCTCTTCTTTTGGAAGCCCGACATCTACATACATATCGTCTATTTTTATCGCCTTTTTCATATCCTCCGAAGACAAAAGATGTGGCGGTTTACTTCCTATAACCCCCAATAATTCCTTTTTGCCGTGAACTATAACTTCCTGTGAAGGAAGAGTCCTTTGGTCCACTCCTCCAACAGGAGTAAACTTTATAAATCCTTTCTCATCAATATCTTTCACCATAAGCCCTATTTCATCCAGATGGGCTGCTAACATCACCTTGTACTTGCCTTTTGTGCCCTTCTTTTTAAAAATAAGATTGCCAAAATTGTCTTCTTTAACTTCATCTGAAATTGGTTCAAATTCTTTTTTTAAGAGGTCATAAATTCCTCTCTCATGTCCAGAAACCCCGTGATTTTCACTAAGCTTTTTTAATAAATCCTTATAATCCATTTTCTACCCCTTCCCGTATAGTTTTATTAAACCACCTTCAAATTTTAATGATTAACCTCTACAAGTTTATTATTTCTACATAGATCTTTAAATTCCTTCTTATTTTTTCTAGCTTAAAAATTGTTTTAATAATTTTTTAAAACTCATTGACAAAAAAGTTTTATAGTGTTATATAATTATATAACAGTATAAAACTTTGGGAGGTCGTCTTATGAATCAAAATTTAATTGAAACTATTGTATTTTTAGTGGCTTTTGTAGCTTTAGTAACCGGTTTTATTTTCCTGTTCTCAAGCAAAACTTCAAATTTGCCCATTGTAAAAACTTTTAAAGAAAGTGCCACTATAAGAGTAGCTGCATCAGGAGTTAGCATCTTATTAGCTTGGATTTCTCCATGGATTTCTTTAAAAGTATTGCTTTTTATTTTATCTTTTGTACTTTTAATAAGTATCTTCCCTATAAGAAAAGGGCTATCTTCTTCACTTTCAATTGTTTTACTCGTATTATTTATAATGGTAATTACCGTACCAATTTTAGGAATGGGTTTATTTTTTACTAATGTTAAGACAAAAACTATAAAAGACAATGGCACAAAAATTGATATTCCAGGTATTCATATTAATATTCCTCCAATAACTATCCCGAATAGTTCTAATTATGACTTACGCCCTCATGAAAATTTTCTGCCGGATAAATCAATTTCAGTAAAAGACATAGATAGCATATCTATTAAAGTCTCCTCAGAAATTGAGTTGGAACTTGTTGAGGGCGATACTTTGTCTTATTCTTCTCGATTGATAGAAACCGGAGATAATAAAGTTTTACATTTAGAAGAATTTTCCCCTATAAAAAATTCTACTTATGTTATAAAATTAGGTACATCACTTGAAAAAAACCTTGATATTGATTGTACATCAGTCAAGATAATTGGTAGTGGAAACATTAAAGACATTCATATAAACTCTGTTGGAACTACAATAAATGCTGATATTGTATCAGAAAATAACATTTATATAAACACTGTTGGTTTTGACTTGAATGGCAAATTAAAAGGTAAAAACTTAAATCTCAATACTACAGGGAGTAACATAAAAGGAGAATTAGATTTTGATAAAATCATATTAGACGCCACTGGTGTAAATATTGATATAAAATCAAAATTTAATAATTTTAATATAAATGCCACTTCTTTAAATGGAACACTTGAAATTTTAAATACTTCTGATGAAACTGGTGAATTTTATATAGATGCAACAGGCGGTTCTTTAAAAATTATAAACAAAAGCAAAGCTCCTATCGACATAAAAAATTTAGGCATTATAAAATTAATCAGAGAGTGATGGTGCAAAATGCTAAGAAAAGTAGATAAACACAGTGGAGTGCCTGCATATTTACAAATAGTAAACATGATAAAATCAGAAATTTTATTAGGTAACCTTCAAAAAGGCAGTCAACTTCCATCTATCAGAGATTTACAGGTGATATTTGACGTAAATATAAATACAGTTATAAAAGCTTTAGAAAAATTAAAAAACGAAGGATATATAGAGTCAGAGCAAGGCATAGGATATTTTATAAAGAAAGACATTGATGTAGAAGAAGGTGTAATAAAAATTATAAGAGAATGTGTCACAAAATTGAAAAACAGTCGTATAGACTATTATACTTCTATGTTAATTTTTGAGGAGGTCTGGAAAAATGAATGAAGTGATAAATAAAATGGATATTTATATACAGAAAGAATTAAAGGAGAAAACTGTAAGAATACTTTTTCTTACTTTTCTACTATTCATACCAGTAATATTAATCAAAACAATTGCACTTTTGTTTTTATCTGCCACTTTTATAGTGTATGATATAAAGCATCAAAATGCAGAACTTTTATACTTCCTACCTTTTTCTAAAAAAGAATTGTTCCTTTACAATCTCATTTTTTTAAGCCTCGTTGTGATTGTGACCTCTGCTATTGAAGGAATATTTTTAGAAGGCCCTTTTATAAATAAATTTGAGCCTATTTTGAGAAGTTTAATACTTTTACTTGCAATATTTGGACTTCAAATGACTTTTTCAGGCTTTGAGATGGATGGATTAGGTTGGAGCGCTTTTATAGTTTTCTTAGATGCACTTTTCGGATATATGGGCACAACAGATATTAATAGCTTTGCCTTCAATCCTTACAGCCTGATAAGTTTTACTCGGCAGGGAAATTTACCTCTGTCCTTAATATTCTCGTCCCTCATTTGTCTCTTAGGCTTTTGGTCATATGTAATAAAAGGCGGTGAAAATTAATGTACACATTAGAAGTAAAGAATCTAAGTAAACAAATTGATGGAAAACAAATACTCTCCAATGTAACTTTTAAAGTAGAAGAAAGAGAAATAATGGCACTTGTGGGTCCAAACGGTGCAGGAAAAACCACAACATTAAAATGCATAATGAACGCAGTAAAAAAGGATTCAGGCGAAATATTCATATTCGAAAAGCCTTTTCACCCTTCTATAAAAAAAGATATAGCGTTTGTTACAGAACACAGAAAAGTCTTTAACAACTTACAACTGGCAGACTATTACAAACTGTACAAAACTCTGTATCCATCATGGGATGATATGTTTTTTAAAAACTTTCTCTCCCGATATGGCTTTAACTTAAATGAAGAGATGCAAAAATTCTCAAGGGGTCAAAAAACCCTTATATTAGCGATATTAGCTTTTTCAACAAATGCAAAACTCATAATACTGGATGAGCCTACACAGCACCTTGACCCGGCTGCTAGGTTTGAACTTATAGAAATAATAAAGCAATACGTCAATGAAAAGAAGGGCACTATTTTACTTTCTTCTCATGAAATATTTGAATTAGAAGAATACGCCACAAGTTTTGCCATAATAAAAGATGGAAAAATACTATATACAGATTCCATTGATGAAGCGAAACAAAAACACAGAATAGTTAGCCTAAATGAAAACATAAAAGGGGCAAAAGTAATCGCAGTAATGAATAACGAAGTTTTAGTACAAACTGAAGAAGATATAGGTGAATATCCCCGCTTAAATCAAATAATTGTAGGCTACTTAAAAAGTACCTAATAAACAAGGTAACAATAAGAAATTTAAATTGATTTTCCTATAAAACATCTATTTGATTCTCCCCCTCTGAGATGTAAATCTAGCTCAGAGGGGTATTTTCACAGTTGGTGTACCAATTTATTTTTAAAGCTATTTCTTACTTCTTGCTGACTATAAAAATCAATGAATATCCTGCTACCACAGATAGTGCATTAATAACATGTCCTAGTACATAAGAAAGGTCCAATAAGATGGGATAAAAATACAAAAAAACTACTGCAAATAAGGGTAAAATAAAAGCCAATAGACATTTATAATTTATCATCCAATTCCCTTCTTTCTTTGTTTCACTTAAAAAGAAAGGAATTGTTAATAATATTCCTAAAACGAAATAAAAAATTAAATTACCCCACACAAGTATTATTTGGTTGTATGTAACTTCTGAAATACGGATTATCTTTTGTAACAATATGTTACCTACCATTAAATAAATATATATTAGCAATATAAAAAATATCTTAAACTCTACATTTTCTTCTTTCATTAACACTCTCCCTTTCTTTTATTTTTATAAAAAAGAATACCTCTGTGTTATTGTAATACTTTTCAATTCTTTTAATTTAATATCAATTTACATATCCATTATTTAACATCAACACCCATTCACTACTAGTCTCCCTATGAAGTGTTACCCATGAAGTAGAAACATATCCATGCAAAATATCCGTTCTTACAGGTAGCCAACCATAACTTGTCCCACCCGATGTTGAAGCTAAAGCCCACACTGTTTTATTATCTATAAATTGAATTTGAAATGTACCTTGAGGAATATTTAGTTTTTCCCATGTATTTCCTCCGTTATTTGTTTTAAATAATTCATCTTCAAATAAAACATACCAGTTTTCTTCATCTACTACATAAACCTCTTTGGGGGAATTCTTGGATACAAAAGAAGCCTTCTCTTTCCAACTATTCCCATTATCCTTGCTTACTAAAAACACTTCCTCAAAATCCCCTCTCACATCATCAAATGCAGATATTGGCCAAATGATTTCACCATCAACAAGTTTAAGAGAATATACAGAAATATATTCTTCATCAAATCTTGAAAGCAGTGGAATAATTTTTTTATTCCATGTATATCTTCCATCAGTGGTCATGTATAAACTAGATTTTCCTGGTTCACACCTTTCCACTGTAATAAAACCCGTTTTTACATCAGGCAAAAAAACAAAGCTCTTTTTCTCCCCTTCATATGGAAGTGGATTAGGAGATGCTGAAGTACTGTTAGGCAATTCTCCTTCGTGAATGAGAGTCCATTTATTGTTTATTAATTTATAAACATCCACAGGCACATTCCCAGACGCAGGCCCATATTCCTTAAGGGCCCAACCTTGATATTCTCCACCGGAATTTATAAAAAATAATTTACCCATACCAAAAGGCACTTCATCAGCATCCCAGTTTTTACCTCTATCTTCCGTCTTATAGAGAGTCTCATTAGAATAAAGTATCCAAGCATGATCAGAATCCATAAAAAACCATTCACGAATGTCACCTATGGCAGAAGTCAAAGCAGTCACCCATGTAGTGCCTCCATCATTTGTAATAAATACTTTATTTTCTCCCATATTTTCTCCCATATTTTCTCCAATAGCCCATCCATTATTTCTATCTATCATTTGGAAATATTGAAAATTAGGAATTAGTTTGTGAAACGTATTACTCTCCTTAACCTCTCTTTTTGTTTGGCATCCGCCAAATAACAAAGTTAAAATTATCAAAATTACAAGAGCTTTTTTCATTCCTCACCAAAACCTCCCATAAATTCTTCTACCAACATTATGCCATTATTTCGTTTGTCAGATATTACAAATTGGTTACAAATTATTAATTCTTTCTTAATCTCCACGTATTACCCCCATCTATTGTTTCATAAACTAAAATATGTTTTTCTAATTTATTATCTTTATTAGGCCCATAAATCTCTAAAATCAATTTTCCATTTTTACTATCAGTAAATACAGGTACATTTGCAGAAGAGAGATAACAATTTTTATAACTCTTGGGTATAGATAATTTTATCTGTGACCAGGTTTTACCTCCATCTGTTGTTCTAAACAGTATTGGGTCAGGAGCTAAGTTATTTGAAATACTAATCCATCCATTATTTTTATCATAAAATTTCATATTTGAACGATTTGCCGCACTATATATCCCATCATAGTTCTTTTTGCCTGTTATATTCACATTTTCCCACGTCTTACCTCCGTCATTGGTTTTCAATAAATAGTTTATCTGCATTCCTGCACCATTCATTGTGGTCAAAATCCAACCCTCTTCAGGAGTAACAAATTGAAGAACTGATATAGCTTCTCCATATTTGCCGATTTCAAATTTAAATATATCCCAATGTAAACCTCCATCTTTTGTTTTAAGTATATGTAATGTTTGGGGGACAATCCATGCTATCCACACATTATTATCCATAAAGTAAGGTACTATATTCTCAGCATCTTTATAAGCACTCTCAGGAATTTTATTAACGGGGATATAAATTTGTGTCCATGTTTTACCCCCATCATCACTTTTATACAATTGCAAATCCTTCAAGGATGAAATCTTATTATCTTTGAAACTCCATCTCCATTTTTCATTTTGGATATCATTAGGAGTAACATCTTCACTTACATTTTGGTTGGAGGGCTTTGCTAAATTACCATGATTTTTGACATTAATCTGGCACCCACTAAAAAATAAAGTTAAAATTAACAAGCCAATAAATATTTTTTTCATACTTACTCCTCCTAAAACTTCTTTAACAACATTATACATCCAGTTGATCTTTTTGTTGTTACATATAATATCTTCCCTCTTTGAAATTTTTATCATTTTATGTTATCCTTAATAAATAAGTCTAACACAGTGCTATATTCTCTCATAAGGAGGCTCTTTTGATGGAAACTTTCTTCTCTGCAGTTCAGGGAGTTTTAATAATTGTATTTATATTAGCACTTGGCTATTATCTATCAAAAATAGGGTGGTTTGATAAATCAACATCAGACCTTTTTGCAAAGCTTGTAATTAATGTATCTTTACCTCTTAATATGATTGTAAACATTTCTACAACTTTTTCTAAAGAACAACTAGAACACTCAGTAAGAGGACTTTTAATTCCGTTTTTATCTATACTTCTATCCTATATAGTGGCTTACATATTTGCTGAAACTTTTAAAATAAAAAAGGGAAGAAAAGGTGTTTTTGTAGTGATATTCTCCCTCTCAAATACTATTTTTGTTGGACTACCTATGGCTCAAGCTCTTTTTGGAGATATAGCAACACCTTACGCGCTTTTATATTACATGGCAAACACTACAATATTGTGGACTTTAGGAGTATATAGTGTTATAAGAGATGTAAATGGAAAAGAAAGAAACGTTGTAAACTGGGATACAATAAAGAGAATATTCAATCCTCCTCTTTTAGGTTTTATAATAGGAGTAATTTTTGTGCTTGCAAATATTTCTCTTCCAAAATTTCTCTTTGAAAGCTTTAGAATGATTGGAAATCTCACTACTCCTTTATCAATATTCTACATTGGCATAGTCATTCATGAAATGGGTTTTGATAAATTTAAACTTGACAAAGATGCCATTCTAGTTTTCATTGGAAGATTTTTAATAACTCCTGCCCTTGTATTGCTTCTAAACATATTCATCCCTGTGCCAAAGCTTATGAGGGATGTATTTGTCATAATGTCAGCAATGCCTGTGCTGGTAAACTCTGCAATTATAGCAAGAGTTTACGGAGCAGATTATGAATTTGCCACAAGTATGATCACATATACAACAATATCCAGTGTCGTTATAATGCCCTTTTTGATGGTCTTACTGCGAGTAATTTAATACTCTCTTTCCAATCCATGTAAGAATATCTTCATAAACCTTTTCCCTCTCTACTTCATTGAGAAGCTCATGCCTTTTCCCTGGATAAAGCTTTATATTCACTTGTTTTAATCCTATACTTTTGTAAAGCTCATAGAGCCTCTTTACTAATTTACCATACTCACCTACAGGATCTTCTTCTCCAGAAATTATAAATAAAGGCAAATCTTTTGGTATTGCCAGTAACCTTTGAGGCTTATACAGATTTAAAAGTCCTTTAAAAAAGTAATAAAAAAATCCCGCTGTAAAGACGCCGCCACAATAAGGGTCTTCTTCATATTTTTTAACCTCTTCCTTATCTGTTGAAAGCCACTCAAATTTGCTCAGGTTATCGCCCTTTATCCTTTTATTATAGCTTCCAAATGTAAGTCTATCTAAAACTTTGCTCCTCTTTTTCTCACCAAAAAGTGTTTTTTCGACAAAAGCCAAAGCATAACCAAATCTAAGAGGCAATTCCTTAACTGCAGAGGAACCGCTCAATATAACGCCATTAACTTCTTTGCCATACCTTATCATAAACTCTTGAGCCACAAAAGATCCAAAACTATGGCCAAATATAACAATGGGAAGATTTCCGTATTTTTCTTTCAAAAACTTCATTATCAGATATTCATCTTCTACTATCTTATTAAAGCCATCTTTTCCTATGTAACCTACATTATCCAGGCTCCCTGCTGTTTTCCCGTGACCTCTATGGTCATCGGCACATACTACAAATCCTTTTTCATTCATATAACGGGCAAAATTTTGGTATCTTCCCCCCTGTTCAGCCATTCCATGAAATACCTGAATAATACCCCTGGGAATTTCCTCTGGCACCCAAAGATGAAGGTATATATCTGCCCCATCCTCCCCTTTTATAAAAAAACCGCTATAATTACCTGCCATTTTGCTCCCCCTCTTCACACTTTTTTACAATAATATTTATTCTATAAAAATTTCATTTAACCTGCTAAATTTTACAAAGAAAATTTCCATTGGCAGCCCCAAAAGGTCTTTTTCTTTAAAATTTGTAGGGAAAGAGCATATATTTCCCTCTTTCTTAATAGCCAAAATCCCTGTTGCAAGTAAAATCAAAGCATCCACTATATCGTCTCTTCTTAAGCCTTTAATTTTATCTTCAACTATCTCACATCCAAACTTTCTAAAAAGTATTCTTAAAAACTCTATTCTCTCTTTATACCCTTCCTCATCTCTTTTACTAAATTTTGCTACCTCTCCTTTTAAGCCTTTAAAAGCCACCTCTGGATGAGATTCTTTTAAAAATTTAACTGCTTCTGGATTTTTAATTACAAATTCATCCACTTCCTTTATTTTGGGAACAATATTCCAGGCTTGTTTTGACAACCCTTTCCCCAAAATCTTTTTATTTATAGCTAGTGCCTCTTTATAATCTCTAGCCTTAAAAACTTCTCTGCAAGGAGGAGAAAATATACTGGAAGAGCGAGGATACCCCAGAAATTTCCTCGCTTCTTCATCACAGCTTCTATACCTTTTCTCCGAATGAGGAAGACCAATGGGAATATCAATGAGAACAAGTTCTAATTTATCCCTGTAAGAATGCCATACATCCTCAATTTTTTTAAAAAATTGCACAAAAGCCTTCCCATTTTTACAAGTAGCTACAGCCCATCCGCCTTTAGCACCGTCTATACCTAAAACTCTTTCGTCAATATTCACTGCTATCCCTTCTTTTTATCCCAATTCTACTTCTTGCACTTTTCTGTATCTTTCAAAATAATAATACAGTATTAAAAAAGTAATTAAGATAACAAGAGTAGTAATTATTCCTCCTTCCAGTCCAAACTCCCCTCCGGAGAGGAAATTGTTTTTCGGAAAAGCATTGTAAATGCCTCTCATAGCATTGCCACTCACATTAAACCCGAATATGTAACCTTGAAAATAATTCCATGATATGTGATATCCAATCGGCATCCACAGATTCCCTGTCTTTAGATACATGTAGGAAAATAAAACACCTATGAGAAATATAGAACTAAAAATATTAAGTCCCTTTCGCTTCCATCAAATTTTTCAATATTTAAACTTAAAAAGCGTAAACTATTCATAAAATATCCATTAATACTATCCATTTGAGCTTTATAATTCTGGATAACTTTATAGTGTTGCAGGTTTAAAATTAATGAAGTTATTAGTAAAATTGAAGTAATCCATGAACCAATATTCTTTTCAATTTTAAACTCCTCCTTACATTTGCAAAAATATCTGTCTTATTATCTTCCTATTGCGTAGAAGTAAGAATCCATAGAACCTATGTATACTGTACCATTTGTTTCGCCAAATTCTTTATCTAATTGACGCTTTATTTTTTCATAATCTGGTTCAGGTAATTTTTTATCAATCCATAATTCATACTGTGTCAAGCCTTGATATGTATGATTTATTATCTTCCAATGCCCGTCTTGTTTTTCCAATTCAAAGATATTATCACCTGGACATATAAACATTGGGTAAGCCTTAGTACGATCTATTTCTAATTCCACTACTACTTTTGCTCTGTTACCATTTATATCTATATTTTTGTAATTAAATTTCAAAGGAAATCGCCTTCTTTCAACGTATCCATACCCTTTTTCAAAAGCATATTTTCTTCTAAATGTTAATTCTTTAAGTGCTATTACTTTATTTTGATTCTGTATTTTTGTCATATCCAGATATGGTGTTGTGTCAATATATTCCATTTTTAAGTACGCTTTATACTGCACATTGTAAAACTTTTCAATTGTATACTTAACATGGTCTTCTTCATTTTTAAATGTATAACCACATGCCGATAATAATCCGGATAAAGTAAATAAAACAAGCATGATTTTTAAAGGTTGTTTAAACATCATTTATTGACCCTTTCCATATATTTTTTAATATCTCAAAGACTCTTTCTTCCATTATACCCTTTTAAATGTTAAAATTTATTAAGAAATTCTTAAATTCTGGTTACAAAATGGTTACAATGTAAATTGCTGTCCTATATACAAGCAAAAAAATACAGGGTTTCCCCTGCTATTTGCAAATTATAAAAAAGTTTTTACACCCTAAATAATGCCCATTCCTGTTTAAACATTAGTGCTGCTATATATATACTAATAGCCACATATACTATTGATGAAAATACAAATATTCCTATGTGTGTCATATTAACAATACCATAAAGCAATTCTTTAAAAACTGAAATAGTCCCAAATACAGGTATTGCAAAATAAGATATAGGTATTTCATTTGGCATTTTATACATCACCAAATATGCCGGAATTATTGCAATAAACATTAAAGGTGAAATATATGTCTGCCCTTCTTTAAAAGATTTTGCATATGCACTTAAAGCAAGCTCCAGTGCAGCAAATATTGATGCTGTAAAAAAGGCAGCCACGAACATGACAATTATTGCTGCTACGCTCAACCTAAAATCGGCATTTAAAAATGCCATATCTTTATTTAAAGCAAAAGATGCAAAAAGTCCCAAAAGTGAAGCAATAGCACTTATAAGTGCCATGGTTGTTACAGCTAAGTATTTGCCTGCCATTATTGAAAGCCTTGATGCAGAAGTCGTAAGTAAAGGTTCTAACGTAGCTCTTTCTTTCTCACCTGCTGCCAAATCAACAGCTGCTCCCATACCGCCTGTTGCCGTCCATAAAGTCAAAAGCATTGGTACAATGAATGCTAAAAAAGACCCTGCCATTTTACTCTGTGAGGCAATATTTTCTGTCTTTATTGCAATTGGATCTAATATTTTAGGATCTATCCCTTTTGCTATAAGTCTTTCTTTTACAATATTATTCGCATATTCTTTTATAAGACCTCTTATCATATTCTCTGCATTTGAAGATTTCATATTTGACATGTCTACCTGAATTGTTAAATCAGTGTTTCTACCTTCTTCTATATTTTTATCAAAATCAGAAGGTATAACTACAATTGCCCTTATATCGCCTTTTTCAAGACTTTCTTTGGGATTTTGCAAACCCGTTACTATACTTATTCCTGTCGATTTTAAATAATTTATAAATTTTACATTATTTCCTTCATCCAAAACTACTATTTTTGTATCGCTTATTTTTTGTTCTGATATGCTTTCTGCTCCACCTATTACTATGTACATCATTATAGGAATAAACAAGGCAGGAAGTAAAATTGTAACAATCCATGTCTTTTTATCTCTAAAAATGTCCTTTAGCTCTTTTTTCAAAACTATGTATACATGCTTAAACTTCAATTTTCTCACCTACCAATTCCATAAATAATTCTTCAAGATTGTCTGTTTTGTATTTCTCTTTTAAACCTTCTATAGTCCCCTCTTCTACAAGTTTCCCTTTGTGTATTATACCTATCTTCTCGCAAAGTTTTTCTACCTCTGACATGCTGTGGCTTGAAAAAATAATTGTCTTTCCTTCTTCTTTACAAAACCTTATAAAGTCGTGCACTTCTCTTACTGAACCTACATCGAGTCCTGACGTTGGCTCATCAAAAAGCATCACCTTAGGGTCATGTATTATTGACCTCACAATTGCTACCTTTTGCTTCATTCCTTTTGAAAGCTTGCCTGCTGGTCTATCAATAAATTCAGTCATATCAAATTTACGGGCTAATATATCAATTTTTTTATTTGCCTCCTTTTTATCCATATCATGAAGCTCTGCAAAATAAAGTATATTTTCCCTTGCAGTAAGCCTGTCGTATAAACCGCTTTCTCCTCCAAAAAGTATCCCAACTTCTTTTCTTATCTCTTCTGGTTCTTTTATTAAGTCTTTTCCATTTATAATGGCTGTCCCATTCGTAGGCTTAAGCATTGTAGCAAGCATTCTTAAAGTTGTGGTTTTACCAGCACCATTTTCACCCAAAAGCCCATATATTTCTCCTTCTTTTACCTTAAAACTTAAATTGTCTACTGCTCTTATGTTTTTAAACACTTTAGTCAATCCCTTTACTTCTACCAAAATTATCCCTCACCTTCAATTTTTATCATTTTCTAGGTCTAGTACCAATTTAGATAAT
>Ga0208430_10120_pt1 | contig 20224 bp, 28 predicted proteins | sample Wag42014_10_12_FD_187329 | JGI IMG/M metagenome (GOLD analysis project Ga0208430, IMG submission 187329) | Deep subsurface shale carbon reservoir microbial communities from Ohio, USA - Utica-2 Time Series 2014_10_12 (SPAdes) (version 2) ...
TATAAGGGTACGGTATTTTGGGGGTGACTGCAATGACTTTTTTATTCTGCAATAATAGGGAATTTTAGTTTGCAACTTTCGGGAATACTACTTTGCAATTCCCGGTAATTTTAGTATACAACAAATAGAGAAGAGCATAGACTATTTAAGAAAATAGCTATTATTTACGATTATAATAACGAAAGATACAATTGGCAGAAAAGAGGTGAAAATAATCAGAAGCTCTTTCCTTAAAATGATATTCATTCTAATTTTAATCACACTAATTACACCACAAATTGAAGCTGAAGAAATAACAGTCAGTGCTGAAGCAGAAATTACTGGTGGAGTAGAAATAGCCAGGAGAGAAGCTCTACAGAAAGCATTTTTAAGGGCGGTGCATCGGATCACAGGCAGCTATATTCGACAATCAACACTGCTAAAAAATTCTGAGCTGATCAGCCAGCGCATTTATTCCAGGGCAGAAGGTTATGTCACAAACTATCAGATTCTAAAAGAATCAGCTGCTGAGGGAGTTTATAAGCTGCAGCTTAAGGCAGAGGTAAGCTTCAGCCTTATTTCAGACTTAGAGGAGCTTAAACTGGTCATTGAAACTCAGACCAGCAATCCTCGGATTCTTTTGCTAATAGATGATGCGCAGCCAGAAACTTTAACCCGAGAACCAGGTAATCAATTTCAGGTAGAGGTGGATAAAATAAAACGAAATCTGGGCGCACCTGCAGTAGTAAATCGAAAGGCAGCAGAGATACAGCATAATTTACGAGCTGGCCTCAAAGAACTGGGTTTTAAATTAGCTCCTGAAAATCAATTTTTAAATTCGCTTCTAAATCCGGCCCAGTGGCAGCAGCAGGCCGTAGAATTGTTAAGAAAATCCAGGCAGCCTTTTGAAATCTTAATAATTGGCAAACATAATGCAGCCAGATTAGGAGAAAGAGATTTTGGTGTGGGAACTTTAACTATTCAGGGAGTGACAAGCTCAATGTCAATCTACAGTGCCCAGACCGGAGAAAAATTAAAGGAAATCAATTTTACCGAAAAGGCTTATGCCCGAGACGCCGTTAGAGCTTTAGCAATTGCGGTAGAAAAAATGAGTAGATCTGGTGCTGAGAGGCTGGCAGTAGAGCTAATGCCTCTGATCAATCTAAACAGTGGCCAGAAAAGACTTAAGTTGCAGGTAAATAATCTTGCTTCCTTTGAGGATTTAACTGCTCTGGAGGGGGTAATTAAAAAAATGGGAGGAATTCAGAGTTTTAAACTTCAGACTTTTGCTGATAATTCAGCCTCATATTTACTTAAGGTAATTCAGAGTACAGCTGTACTGGCAGAGCGTTTCCAGAATGAAGAAGATTTTCCACTGGAGGTTCTGGAACTTGGACCTGATTATTTAAAACTTAAAGCCAATTAATAAAATTAATATCAAAACAGGAGATGATAAAGATGAAAAAATTATTTACAGCACTATTAATCACAGCATTTTTAGTTTTAAGCCTTGCTTCTGCAGTCAGTGCAGATGAAGAGTTAGTTTCCAATGTAATGGTCAAATATTTTAAGGGATCAGTTGAGACAGTTGGAATGGCAGTAGCTCCCAGTAATGTAGCCAATGAAGCTCAGGGTAAAGTGTTAGCAAGGACAGGAGCTATTGTAGATGCCAGAGCTAAGATGCTGGAATATATCAAAGGTGTCAACGTTTCAAAGAATGTAACTGTAGTAAATGCTATGGCTAATTCTAAAATTAATCAGTCTGTCGAAGGACTGGTCAAGGGTACATATGTAGTTAAAGGAAGCGAAAAGTGGGAAGATGGAATTTACAGTGTAACTATGCGCAAGGATATTGACGAATTTAACCGCGTATTTTACGAAGAACAGAGTTCCGAATTTGCTTCAGAGAAAGCTACCAAAAAAACAGACTATACAGGTCTTGTGATTGATGCCCGTAACACAGATTTAAATCCACAGGTAATGTTTAGAGTTGAAGCTGAAAATGGAACAGTAGTTTATGATAATACAAAGGCACTTTTTGAGCCTGCTGTGGACAAGGGGCTGGTTGGGTTTGCTCCTTCAATTGAAAAAGCATCTAGTTTACCTCGAGTTGGTGAGTCTCCAATGGTTGTTGAGGCTATTGATGTCACTGGCGAAAACGGTACAGTTGTAGTTGTCAGTAATGAAGATGCAGCTGCCATTAACAGTCAGTTAGCCCAGACAAAAGTATTTAGACAGGCCAATGTAGTAGCCGTTATAGATGAATAGAGTTTTGATTATGAACAAAATATCAAAGTATTTGTTGCTGACTGCTGTTATTTTAATTCTAACAGCAGCTCCAGCGGCAGCTAATAATCTTGGTGAGGCAGTAGAGACGGTAGTTTCTGGGCTGACCTCTGATTTATTTATGGAAATTGAGGCAGACCAGGATTATAAAATTGCTGTAGCAGACTTTTTAAATCAAAATTATCGGAAGACACAGCTCAGCAACTTTATAACTGAAAACATTACTATTAAATTGATTAATGAAAGTGGACCGAATATCAGGGTGCTGGAGCGTCAGCGTTTAAATTCAGTTTTAGAAGAACAGGATCGAATGACTTCCGGTGTATTAAAGCAGGATACTTCCGAAAAAATTGGTGAGCTTCTGGGAGCTGACAGTATTGTTATCGGTAAGTATTATAATATTAAAAATAAAATTCATCTAATTGCCAAGCTGGTTTCTATAGAGACGGGATATATTCAATCTGCAGTTAAGCTGGTATTTGAAAAAGATGAGATAACCCATTCACTTCTCGGTGAAAATTATATTCAGCGGACAATGAATAATTAATTTAAAATCTAGCAGAGTCTTCTTTTGAAAATCTCACCAATGTAACAAAAATAACTTGACAACCTCACTCTGATATGGCATAATATTAATCAGTAACAATTATTAATATCAATCAGACAAATTAAATCAAACTATACAGGAGGTACATATTATGTCATTAGTAGGAAAAGAAGTATTACCATTTAAGGCAGATGCCTATCAAAACGGAGAGTTTCTGCAGGTTACCCATGAGGATTTCAAAGATCAGTGGAGTGTTGTTGTTTTTTATCCGGCTGACTTTACCTTTGTCTGCCCGACTGAATTAAGTGATTTACAGAGTGAATATGATAACTTAAAGGAACTGGGAGTTGAGGTGTATTCTGTTTCTACAGATACCCACTATACCCATAAAGCCTGGCACGATAATTCCCCCACGATTTCTGAGATCGAATTTGTGATGGTTGGAGATCCTTCTCACACTCTATCTAAAAACTTTAATGTTTTAATCGAAGAAGAGGGACTTGCTGACCGCGCTACCTTTATTATCGACCCCGATGGAGTTGTGCAGGGAATAGAAATCAACGCCGGCAACCTGGGCCGTGATGCCAGTGCAATTGTGAGCAAGATTAAAGCTGCTCAGTATGTGCGCAATAACCCAGAGGAAGTCTGCCCGGCTAAATGGCAGGAAGGAAGCAAAACCTTAAAGCCAGGACTGAACCTTGTTGGTAAGATTTAAGTCCCTTAAGAAAAGGCTTTAATAAAATTTTGTTTTAGTAAATTTTAGAGCTAAAAGCTAAACATTAACTAAGGAGAAGGCAGCTGCATTTTGCGGCTGTCTTTTTCAATGCAAAAAAAGACCCCACCTTAAACTTAAGGCAGGGTCAGTACATAGGATAGGAGTGTTATATGGTAAATATATTATTAGTTATTTAACTCAATCATTCCAGCATTTCGATCAGCACTATCAAGAGCAGAATCTTTGCTGCCAGACTCAACTTCACTCTGCTCGCTTTCTTTACTTTCAGTAATTTCAAATTTGTCATTTGGCTCTTCAGCAGTCTTTTGATTCTGAGCATAAATAATGCCGGTAAAAATAATCAGTACTATTAGGCCAAAGGTTAATATCTTGCTTCTGTTTTTCATAGCTAATCATCCTCTCTTTTTTATAATAATTTTTAAATGAGTGATTTGACAAGGGGAGAACTTTTTTCTTCCGATCGCCTCTTGCAACTAATATGATAGCAGTAGTTTTTAATGAAAGTATGAGCATAGTTTGAATTATTATTTAAACTTTAAGATTTTTTAGAGAAGCTCCAGGCTGCTGAAGCAAAACCAGCTTTCAAATTGACTAAAGTGAACAAATAATATAGTATTATAATTGAAATGAGTGAAAAAAGGGGACTGATAGTAATGCGGAGGGCAACATTATTTTTAGCGATTTTTTTGGTTTTCTGGTCACCACTGCTTCTGGCAGAGGATGATCCAAATATCGAGTTAAATGCTAAGTCAATAAATTTAGATGATGATGAGCAGATTTTAGAGCTCAAAAATGAAATAGAAAAAAAGAGTGAATTAGAAAAAGATATGATAGTCGGCAGTACTGTAGTTTTTTTAAACGGCAGAGAAGATCAGATTCGAAGCAGGGAGAGTAATCTCGGTAATTTAATTACAGATGCAATTTTAGCCAGAGCAAATGCTGATCTGGCATTTATCAACAGCAGAACTATCAGTACTTCAATTGATAAAGGTTTAATTAGTGTCCGGGATGTTAAGGAGAGTATCCCGGCCAAAGATGAAGTAATTGTAAAAAAAATTAAGGGTTCAGATCTGATTAAAACTATGCAGCATGCAGTCTCTAAATATCCGGAAACCGCAGGTTTTTTTCCCCAGCTGAGTGGTGGGAGAATACTTTTTGCCTGGAGCTTATATTCTGAAAATGATATTGTAAGGGCTGAAGTCAATTCAAAGCTGATTCGGGGTGAGGAATACTATTTAATTGCCACCAATGATTCGCTGGCTGCTGGAGGAGACGGTTTTGAGGAAATTAAAGAGGCAGAAGAGATTGAAAATGCCGGCCGGTTGGATGAGATTTTAATCGACTATCTGCAGCGGAAAGAGATTATAGATCGAGTTGAGATGGAACGGATCATTCCCCTGCGAAGAGTAGGTGGTAATTTAGTCTATCGGGTTGAGCAGGGAGATTATCTCTACTCAATTGCTCAGAAGTTTTCGACTACTGTTGAAGGAATTATGCAGGCAAACGGAATTGAAAATAGAAATTTAATCTATCGGGGTCAGGATCTAATCATCCCCGGTCTAAGGTGAATTTAATATGAAGTTAAATTTTGAAAAAAACACATTTTTTACTAAACTAATTTTTAGATTTCTGGTGATTACGATGATTGTGATTTTGATTTTTGGCTTTTCGGTAATCACCTATTTTAAAACATTTTTTGTAGAGCAGAAAGAGGCCCAGATCAATAAAAACAGTAAGGCGGTAATTGACTACCTGGCTGATTCGAAGGCCGAAGACAACAAACAGGAAATTGTCAACTGGCTGAGCATCATCGGCGAGTTAAATGACGGCCATGCCTGGCTGATCAACGAGCAGGGAGTTTTAGAATTTAGTTATCCCTATTCTTTTGATGAAGAACGAACTTTTTCCGGCTATGAAACCATTTTTGAGGGGAATACCATCTCCCGGGAGGTTAATACCGAAGATTTTGAACTAACGATGCTCTTTGTTGGGATGCCGGTTAAATATCAGGATGAGGTTATAGCCGGCCTGCTTGTTTTTACCCCGATTGATGAGATTAATTCGATTATTGAACATATAGTGGGGATTATGATCTATATTTCGCTGACTGCCCTGGTCTTTATCCTCTTTGTTTCTTACTACTTTTCCCGTTCTCTGGCCAATCCCCTCCACAATATGGGGCTGGTTGCAGCCAGGATCAGTCAGGGTGAGTACGGCAAAAAGGTAGAAATTAAAGAAAAGGGAGCAAGTAAGGAGATCAAGCTGCTTTCGGAAAGTATTAATTTGATGTCTGGAAAACTGGAGCAGACGATTAAGAGCCTGGCCGAGGAGAAAAACAAGCTGAAACATGTCTTATCCGGGATGGAAGAGGGAATAGTTGCTGTCAACAGCTCGGGCAGAATTATTCTGACCAACCAGTCGGCTGAAAGTTTATTTAATTTTGAGGAAGATATTCGAGATAAAGAGATAAGTGAGGTCAAATTATACCCTGAGGTGACTGAAGTTTTTGAGCAGATTATCAGCAAAGAGAAAGCTGCTCAGGAGCAGCTGATTATAAGTAAGGAAGATACAAATCAGTACTACCTGGTTCACTTCACAGCAATTCGCCTGGAAGACGATAGTTTCTGGGGTGGAGTAGCTATTTTTCATGATATCAGTGAGCGCTACCGCTTTGAAAAACTGCAGCGGGAATTTGTGGCTAATGTCTCCCATGAGCTTAAAAGCCCTCTTTCTTCAATCAGAGGCTCGGTCGAAATCCTCCTCGATGGGATAATTGAGAATCCTGAAGAAAAGCGGGAATATTTAAAGATGATTTTAAGGGAGAGCAACAGCCTTTCACACCTGATCGATGAGACCTTAACCCTGGCTGAAATCGATGCCGGTGGGGTTGAATTAAATAAGGATCAGCTGCAGATTAAAGAACTTTTTGAAAACCTGAAAGTATTTTTCAAAAATATTAAAAAAGATGGACAGAGCCTTCAAATTGAGGTCGACCCCGGGTTAAAAGTCCGGGCAAACCGAGAAAAGCTGAGGCAGGTTTTGGTTAACCTCCTGAGCAACAGTGTTAAATATTCGGCTGAAACGGGCAGGATTAAATTGAAAGCTGAAAGAGAAAAAGCTCAGATTAGATTTTCAGTCGCTGATAATGGAGTTGGGATTCCGGAGTCAGAACAGAAAAATATCTGGGAGAGATTTTATAAAGTTGATAAGGCAAGAACTCCCGGTGACCGGAGCAGCGGTCTCGGACTGGCGATCGTCAAACAGATTGTAAAGGAACATCAGGGAGAAGTTTTCTTAGAAAGCAGTGAGGGAGAAGGCTCAACCTTCAGCTTTACAATCCCAGCAGCAGAGGCTTAAATTGATTGATTTTTTACTTTCATCATATTTTCATCACATAGATTTGATAAATTAGTAACTGAGGTGGTGGAGTTAATGGCAAAAAATAAGATTTTAATTATAGATGATGACCAGCAGATCTGCAAGATTCTTCGTGATTACTTTAATTATGAGGAGTTTGAGGTTTTTGTTGCCCATGACGGCAGAGAGGGTCTGGAAAAAATCAGAGAGATAGAACCTGATGTTATTATTCTGGACCTGATGCTGCCCGAAAAAAACGGACTCGATATCTGCAGGGAGCTAAAGCCCCACAATCAGATTCCGATTATTATTTTAAGTGCTAAAAATAGGGAAAATGACCGGATTAAGGGTCTGGAGCTCGGGGCAGATGACTATGTGACCAAACCTTTTAGTCCCCGGGAAGTTGTGCTCAGAACTAAAAATCTGCTCCGCAGAACAAAGAGTGAAGAGAATAAGGAGCAGCTTGAATTTCCCGGCTTAATTATCAACCAGGAACAGCGGCTGGTCGAGGTTAAGGGAGAGGAAGTTTCTCTGGCGCCAAAGGAATTTGACTTACTCTGGCAGCTGGCATCTTCTCCGAAAACGGTCTTCAGCCGGGAAAAACTCTTAGAACTTGTCTGGGAATTTGACTACTATGGTGGAATTAGAACCGTGGATACTCACATTAAATCGATCCGCAATAAGCTCGGGCCAGAGGTTGGAGAGTATATTCAGACTGTCTGGGGGATCGGCTATAAGTTTGCTCAGTGATAAAATAAGCTGCCTGATAGCAAAAGGTGGCTATATTTTTTTAGTTAAATTAGATAATTTTGTAAATAATGCTTAAAATTGCAAGTATAAAGTGTTATAATAAAATAAAGACAGCTTAAAATTGAGGGAAGACAAACTTAGAGAGGAGCAGCAGATGAATAAGGTGGAGCCGATCAGAGATAAAAGTAAAATTGCCGAGCTGAAAAAAATTCTAAGAGAGCAGAGCTACCGCAACTATATCCTTTTTGTGCTGGGAATTAATACGGGCTTAAGAATCAGTGATATGCTGAAGCTTAAGGTCAAAGATGTGCGGGGCAAAACCCATATTGTCCTAAAGGAGCAGAAGACTTCTAAAAATAAGCGTTTTTTGATCAATTCTAACCTGCGCCACGAGCTTAAGGATTACATTAAGGGAATGGAGGCAGAGGAGCATCTATTTCAGAGCCGGATTGGGAAGAATAAACCCTTAACCCGTTTTCAGGCCTACAGGATTTTCAGTGAGGCAGGGCGCAAAGCAGGGCTGGAAAGTATCGCCTGTCATTCAACCCGCAAGACCTTTGGTTATCATCATTACAAAAAGAATAAGGATGTGGCTCTGCTGCAGAAATTGTTCAATCACTCTTCACCCAGTATTACTTTAGACTATATCGGGATTACCCAGGATATTATGGATGAGTCGATAGAAAAGTTTTCGCTTTGATTTAGACTCTGGTCCTCTAATCTTAGCTGTGTTATAATAAAATTAGAATTAAACTATTCTAAAGAAGGTGTTCACTGTGCTGAATAAGAATACAGAGGAGAATAAAAAAGAAATCGAAGATAGAGTCAGAGATTATTTTTCAAAGCGAAAAGATATATTAGCTGTCTATACTTTTGGTTCTTTTAACTCTGAAAGATTTAATAAAAATAGTGATCTTGATCTGGCTGTGATTTATACTCAGGAGTTTGATAAATTTAAGAGATTTAATTTAAAATTAGAACTGATGGCAAAGCTGGAGAAATTAATTGGGCTTGAAGTAGATATTGTTGATTTTGAGAATGTTGACTTAAAACTTAAACATCAGATTTTGGATGGGAAATTGATTTACTGCAGTGATCAGAGCCGCAGAGTTGAACTGGAAAAGCGAGCAATTTTAAATTATATAGATATGCGTAGATTCTATAAAATTAATGATCAGAACCTGGGAAAGGGGTTTTAGCTATGGTAGATGCAGAAGTAGTCAGAAATAAGCTTGAGCATTTAGAAGAATATATTAATGATTTGGAGGAATACCAGGATTTAAGCCTTGAAAGATTAACTGGAGATAAAGTGCTATTTCGTTTTTTAGAAAGAACAATTCATTTAGCAGTAGAGAGTGTGCTGGATATTGGCAGCCATATTATAAGTGATCAGCGCCTAGGCAATCCAAAATTTAACAGTGAGATTATAGAGATTCTGGCTGAAAATAAAATTATTAAAGAAAATGTAGACAGTTATATTAAAATGGCCAAATTTAGAAATGTAATTGTTCATGATTATGCAGAGATAGATCCTGAGATTTTACTGATGATCATTAAAGAAAATTTAAGTGACTTAAAAGCTATTTTTAGGTGGTATAAGGAATATATTGATTAAAGCCTTCAACCCAGGACGGTGAGATTATGGAAAAGTTAAAGAGAAAGCTTGAGCCTGAGCTTAAGGAAAATATAGCTGATTTTTTAAAAAAAGAAGCAAATGTTAAGCTGGCATACATTTTTGGCTCTTATGGTACGAAGTATCAAAACACCGGTAGTGATCTGGATTTAGCTGTGTTTTTTGATGAATCACCGGATATGTCAGAGCAGATGGATTTGGCAGCACGCCTGGAATTGGAGTTAGGAAAATATGATATTGATTTAATCAATTTGAATAATGTTAAGCTGGCTTTTAAGTATGAAGTAGTTAGAAGTGGAGAGTTAATTTACAGCAGAGATGAAATCGAGACTGCTGAGTTTAAAGAAGAGGCTTTAAAATATGGTCCTGAGGCTGAAGGATTTAAATATAAATTTCAGCATGAGTATATTACAGGAATAAAGGAGAAAACATCAGGAATAAATCATAAACGGATAGCAGAAAAGCTAAAATTTATCAGAACTAATCTAAAAAAATTAAAAGAACTGGCTGAACTTGAAAAGAAAGATTTTTTGAGTGATTATAAGAATTATGATACTGCAAAATATAATCTGCAGGCAGCAGTAGAAGCTATGCTGGATATAGCAGCCCATATTATTTCTCGCGAAGGCTATACAGGTCCTAATACAAGTGCTGATTCTTTTAGAATACTTGCTGCTGAAGGGATTATCGCAGAAGATTTACTGTTAAAGTTTGTTAAGATGACCAAATTCAGAAATAGAATTGTTCATCTCTATGATCAAATTGATGAGGAATATATTTATCAAATTATAAATAATAATCTGGAAGATATAGAAAGTTTTGTTAATTTAATTACCAATAGATATTTCTAATTTGCTTCTAATATTCTTTTAAAGTATTTTTAATCCAGAGCTGCTATTATATAATTAAGCTAAAAGAAATAAAGTTTTCCCCTTTTTGAAGCTGCTGCAGAGAGCAGCTATAATATAGATTTAAAGTACTAGATACTTTTCTCCTTGTTTTTACCGCCCTTTTCCCGGGGCGGTTTTTTATTTATAAATCTCTTTTTAGGTGGTATAATACTTATATACAACAAATAATACCTATAGTCTTTATTTAAAGCCTTAAAAGGGGGTCAAAATGGATAAGAAAACAATATCCCAAAAACTTTACTTTATGGAAGGAATGTCAGACTACAAAGTAGTCGGTTTTTGGGAGAAATTAAAGAATTAATTTTTAATCTCAACCTCAGCCAGTTCTCTTTTTTGAAGATCAAAACTCATTGAAATATAATAAGAGTCCTTTTCAGTTTCAGATTCTGCTTTAAGCTGCTTAAATACTTCTTCCTTCTGCCCATAAAAAGAAAGCAGAAAATGATTATCCTCTTTAACAAGAGAGTTTCTTAAATAGTAGATGTCTACACTATTAATTTTGTCTTCAGTCATAAAATCCAGCAGATTAATTAAAAAATTGCTTTCCACCTCAAAGTTTGGAAAATTCAATTTAACTAACCCCTCAGCTGAAATTTCTTTAATCGTTAAATATCCGGTCTGATACATAAAAGGAATAAGTGTTAACTCTTTGATGCTGCTCGGATTCAGTTTGCTTTTTTCCACTTTTAAATCTTCGAATTTTGTAATATTAAAATCTTCTCTCAGAATAAGATGAAACAATAATCTAGGTGAGCCGCTGTTAAACCAGTGATTGTCAAAAGAACCAAAATCTAAAACTCTGGCTGCTGCAAAAGGATTATAGACCTTAATATCTTTTTCCGTAAAGCGGCAGCCGAAATTAGACTTGCAAATACGGGCTTATCATATTCATCAATTAGAATCACAACTTTTTTCTCAAATTTTTGATATAATTTTAGGATTAAATTTTAGGATTAAATTTTTTAACATCCTGGGAGCTGTATCGGTTTCAAGTTTCAGATCATATTCTCCTGCCGCTCTCTCCAGAGCATAACCCAGCGATTTATCCAGACTTTCTATGCTTTCTGCAACAACGGCACAAAAATCAAGGTGAATAACCGGATATTCCTTCCACTGCCAGTCCTGATTATTGATATTTAAGCCAGTAAAAAGCCCCTTTTCTCCCTGATAAAAACTTTTTAGGGTGTTAACAAATAAGGACTTACCAAAACGCCGGGGACGGTTGAGTAGAAAAAACTTTTCTTTACTGCGGGCGATTTTGTAGACAAATTCTGTTTTGTCGATATATAGAGAATTGCTTTCTATAATGGACTTAAAATGGGCCCGACCAGTTACTAAATCCTGCATTTTTTTACCCCCTACTTTATGTTCGTGCTGTAGTAACAATTAAATTATATATTGATGATAATTTTTGGTCAAGGTAACTTTTGTTAAGTTTTCATCAAGTAGCTTTAAATAAGTTAAGATGTCCAATAATGAGCTTTGAAACTGGCTCAAATTCAATTTTTTTATTTATAATCTTCATAGTAGGTGATATAATATAATTAGAGATAAGTTCTCACTTTAGGAGGGAGATCAATTATGAATCTTTCACAGGATCAGAGAAAAAAAATTAAAGATATATTAAATAAACACAATATTAAAAAAGCTGGAATATTTGGTTCCTATGCTCGCGGTGAAGCTGTTAATGGTAAAAGTGATCTTGATTTAATCGTGGAACTTTCTCAGAATGATTTGTTTGAACTGACCGCTGTAAAATTGGATATTGAAGAAGCTCTGGGTTTGTCTGTTGATATTATTACTTATAGTGGATTGAAAAAATTTGCAAAAAAAGAAGACTTTAAAAAAGAAATAATAAAAGATCAGGTGTCATTAATATGATTTCTAAAAAAGATCGAGATTATTTGAATGATATTTTATATAGTATTGAAATGATATATGAATATTCAGATGGCATTTCTAAACAAGATTTTTATGAAAGTCAGGAAAAACAAGATTTAATAGTGCATCGACTTGAGATTATTGGAGAAGCAGCTAAAAGATTATCTGATGAAGTTATAAATAATTATCCTAGAGTTCCTTGGAGAGAAATAAAGGGAATGAGAGATGTTTTAATTCATCAATATGATAGTATTCTATTAGAAATAGTATGGGAAACATTTAAAAATAAAATACCAGAACTTGAAATTGAAATAAAAAATATTTTAGATTAGTTTTGTATTGAAAACAATAATAATTAAACATCTTGAAGGAGTTAAAATGGAGCAAAAAATAACAGATATTTTAAATATATTAAACAGCAAAGATAGTCCTTCCCAGCGGGAAATAGCAAAAGAGGCCGGTATTTCTTTAGGTCTGGTTAATACCCTACTTAAAAAGTGTGCTAAAAAGGGTCTGATTAAAATTGAAAGGCTTAATTCCCGGAATATTAAATACATCTTAACCCCGGCTGGTATTAAAGAAAAAACTAAAAAGACTATTAGATATGTAAAAAAATCCTATCAGGCAATCAAAGAAATTGAAGCTGAGGTGCTTAAATTGGCAGCTCGGGCTGAAAAAGAGGATAAAGATCTTTATCTTTACAGTGATGAAAAGGAAGACGAGATTCTTGATCTGGTTTCTTTAGTCTTGAGGGAAAACAATTTGGAGTTTGAAGTATTTACTGCAGAGGAAGAGCTGGCAAAGATAAATAAAGAGGAGAGCCTGCTTCTGCACTGGGATCCGGATTTAAAGGTGGAGCACCTGGAGCCGGTAAATATCTTTATTTAATTAATTATATCTAAATAGATGTCTAAACTTTTATTTAAAGATGCAGATACTAAGTCAATGAAGTCACTATAGTCACCAGTAGTATGTGCTTTATCTAAGCTTTCATAGTATTTAACTCTATCTTCGTTTCTAATAATTATTATTGGATAACCAGCTTTTATTAATTCAAAATTCAATAATATCCTGGCTGTTCTACCGTTTCCATCAATAAATGGATGTATTTTAACAAAATCAGTGTGTAATCTGGCAGCTCTTTCTATTGTATGAAGAGTTGAGCCTTTATCATAATACCAATTAATTAGATCTTCCATTTGATCGTGAATAAAAACAGGTGCAGGAGGTATATGCTCAGCGCCACTTATTACTACTTTTTCATTTCTATATTTACCTGCATTTTCATCATCTATGCTTTTAAGTATTAGATAGTGTATATTTTTTATTTGTCTTTCTGAAAGTTTCTCTTCTTTATTAATTATATCTTCCATGTAATTAATAGCTTCTTTATGATTTACAACTTCCAAATGTTCTTTTAATGTTTTTCCACCGATTGTTATACCATCCTCCAGCACTACTTTTGTTTCAGATAAGGTTAAAGTGTTACCTTCAATTGCATTTGAATTATATATCCACTCCAAAAGGAGTTTTGCTCTTAAGCTTTTTAAAGTATTTTTTGGTAGTGGTCTCTTTTCATCAAATTTTCTCTTTTTCTGATCAATAGTATCAAACATTATTAAGGTCCTCCTTAGACATCTGAAATCCCTGAATCTTTTTCATTAGTATCACCTATTCACGTATATAATTATATCACGGCATGTGGAGCTATACAACGGCAGAATTAAGCTTTTTTACCTGGATTTCGAATAATTTAAATGCTATAATATGATTGAGGTGTTCGACTATGAAAACTGAAAAACTAAGAAAAGTTGGTGACAGCTATATTTTTATTATTCCAAAAGAGCTTAAAGAAAAATATAAAATACAAAATCGAGAGGAACTATAATTATGATTCTTGGAGGCTGAGATATGAATTGGAAATTCTGGCAGAATGATGACCAAAAAAAACTTTTAGAGAAAATAGAGAAATTAACTGAAAAAGTAAATTCCATGGAAGAAAAAATTAATGATTTAGATAAGTCAGAGAAAAAAATGAACCGCTTACAGTATAAACAGAATCAGGATCTTTTCAAAAAAATTGATGAGATTTCACAGCTTGTTAATCAACAGAGCCTTGATCAGGAATTAATCTCTAAATTAAAAAGCAGAGTTGATAGTTACAGCTTAAATATCGAAAACAGCAGTAAAAAAATAATTGAGCTTATTGATGAGTTTGACCTGATTAAAAGAGGTCTGGACAGTGATGAAAATAGCTGGAGTAATTTACTGAAAAACTGGAGTCAGAGACTGCTTAAGCTTTTAGAGCAAAATGATATCTATCAGCTGAATTTAAAAGATAAAGAATTTGATCCCCGCCGGGCGGAAGCCTTAACCACCGTAAATTCGGAAACTATAACAGAATATTTGCAGCAGCAGGATTCAAATTATAATAACAATCAGATTGTTGAAGTTATCAAAAGAGGTTATCAGGATCAGGAAGATAATATATTACGTAAATCACAGGTAGTTGTCTATAAGGAGGCCAAATAATGACTAAAGATCGTTTTAGACCGGTGGTAGGGATTGATCTGGGGACCACTAACTCGTCACTTGCAGCTATTATTGAGGGAGAAGCAACCGTTATAACTCTAATGCCAGAAAGCAGCCCGCTGCTGCCCTCAGTAGTACATATTGATCAGGGTGGAGAGGTAATTGTTGGTGGTGATGCTAAATCAGCTCTGGTGGCGATGCCTGAGAGAACAATAGCAGAGGTTAAAAGAAAAATGGGCGAAAATGAAATGCTTGAAATTGCCGATCAGAAGCTGCTGCCGGAGGAGATATCAGCCTTAATCTTAAAAGAACTAAAAAAATATGTTGATCAGATTTATGGTGATGAAGTAGAAAAAGAAGCAGTGATTACAGTTCCCGCTTATTTTACTGATCAGCAGCGTCAGGCTACCAAAAAAGCTGGTGAACTGGCAGGTTTTGTAGTTGAAAGAATAATCAATGAACCAACAGCAGCGGCTATGGCCTATGGTCTCGATAAACTTGATGATGACCACCAGTTTCTGGTCTATGATCTGGGGGGAGGGACCTTTGATGTCTCTGTTCTGGAATTAATGGGTGGAATCCTGGAAGTTAAAGCCTCGGCAGGTAATAAAGATCTGGGTGGTTCTGATTTTGACAGACTGCTTCTGGATTATTTTTCTGAAAAAATTATTGAAGAAAGTGGTCTGGATCCAAGAGAAGATCTCAGCGCCTGTGCCCGTCTAAAAGAAGAAGCAGAAAAAGCAAAAATAAAATTATCAGATCGAAAACAGGTTCAGGTTTCTATACCGGCTCTGATGGTAAAAAATAACCAGCCGGTTGGCTTTGAGATGGAAATAAGCAGAAAAGAATTTATAGACTTAATTGATAATTTGCTTAAAGAGACTTTAAATAGTGTTAAGAATGTACTGGAAGATGCGGAACTGCTTTCGGATGAGATTGAGCAGGTGATTTTAGTTGGCGGTTCAACCAGAATCCCGAGGGTCAGAGAACTTCTGCGTGACTTTTTTGATCAGGAACCCCATAGTGAGATAGATCCCGATCAGGCGGTGGCAAAAGGAGCAGCTGTGCAGGCGGGAATAAAAGCAGGTCTGCTTTCTGATAGTGGGATGATAGTTACAGATGTTGCTCCCTATTCACTGGGGATAGAGGTGCTTAAAGACCAGGGTATTCTGGGCTTTAAACCGGGCGGTTTTGAAAGTATTATTGACAGAAATACAACGATTCCAACCAGTAAAACAAAAGTATTTACTACAACTTTTGATAATCAGGAAGAGGTTAAAATTAAAATTTACCAGGGTGAAGGTGACTGGGTAGAAGAAAATCATTATCTGGGAGAATTTATTCTGGACGGAATTCCAGCTAAAAGAGCCGGTGAAGAAAAAATTGCAGTTTGCTTAAATTATAATATTAACGGAATCCTTGATGTAACTGCCAGATCACTTTCTACAGATAAAGAAATGCAGCTTACTGTCCAGGATGCAGTTGACCGAAAATCAGAAGAATCATATCAGGAAAGCCTGGAGCGGCTGGAAAACTTTCAGAAAGAGATTGCAGGAATGGCAGGGGATGCAGAAAACAACCTGCAAAAAATTGAATATAACCCGGATCTGTCTGAAGATATTGAGGAGTCAGAACTTGCTGATCTTACAGCAGAATCTGAGGATTTTGAAGGACTGGCTTTAGAAGCAGAACATTTAAAAGAGCGAGCCGGAGAATTATTTGTAGAAAATGAGAATATCAGCCGCTCAGAATTTAAGTCCATAGTTAAAAGACTTGATCAGGCTCTTGAGAGCAGGGAAAAAGATAAATTGCGGCAGGTTCTGGAAGAAGTTTTCGAAGAAATTCTGGATTTAGAAATGGGGGAATAATCTTTTATGAAATTAAAAAATAGTGTATTTAAAAGTTCAAATCTCTACCGTATTCTGGGTACAAATTCTAATGCGGGGGAGGAATTAATAAAGAAGAGATACCTGGAAAAGGTTCGAGAATTTCCACCGGAAGAAAATCCGGAGGAGTTTAAAGTAATTAGAGAGGCCTATGATACCCTAAAAGATCCCTTTAAAAGAAGCGGTTATGATTTAGAAACTAAATATCAGGGTCAGGCGTCAAAATTTTTGCAGGAAGCATTAGATTATATGGATTGGGGGAAGATTGAAGAAGCAGAATTTCTTTTAAACAAAGCAGCGGAACTTGCTGCTGATAATTTATATATTTTAAGATTCAAGGCAGAACTTGCTGTAATAAAAGGAGATATAAATCTTTTTAATGATATTTTTGAACAGCTGGAAGAACTTTTTCCTAAAAAACAGGAGTATTTACTGCTGTTAAACAAAATTGTTCTGCTTCTGGAATCAGAACAATACACAAAATATGCCCATAAAGTTCTAAAAGAAATGGAGAAAAAATTTCCAGATAAAAAATCAGAAATGACAGATGTCTATCTCGGTGTTTATGATCAGCAGGGAAAGTTTAATAAAATATGGAATCTTTTATCAAATGAATTAAAAACTTTTTCGGAGCCTGATGAAGATAATATCCGACATTTTTTAACAGCAATTGCTCTGATAAATAAATACGAAAAATGGGAGAAAAAAGACAGCCTGATTGCTTTAACAGAGTCTTTTATAGAAAAGATAAATGCAGATCAGGAATTAAGAGATTATATTATTTATGTTCTTGATGAAAATTACTTTGAAGCAGAAGAACATGGTGATATTAAGGCACAATTATATTTTACAGAACTGCTTATGTTATTTGAAGATGATCCCAATCTAGAGCTTGAATATAAAAAATTACAGCTGACAGAAAAGATTTTAAATGAAGTTGATAGAATGACTGCAGATCCTAAGTTATCCCCCTATATTTTCTATACGGGAACCAGGTTATTTTTTAACTGGGCCTATGAAGAGCTGGATCCGGAAACTTTTGTAGATTTCCCAGACAAATATGCTATGCAGAACTTTAAAGAAGAATACTCAGCAAATTTACAGGCAGTAAAAAGATTGAAAAAGAAGTATCCAAGGATCTATGATACTTTTAAAAATGAGTGGGATAAAATTGCTGCTAACTGCCGGGAACAGCTTAATAACAGGCAGCTTTCTCTGTTTGAAAAGCAGAAAAAAGTAAATCAGGACTCTGATTACAGGGAGCTGGCATCAGGGCAGATTATTAGCAAAAATAAGGTGGGCCGCAATGATCCCTGTCCCTGCGGCAGTGGTAAAAAATATAAAAAATGCTGTCTTAATAAATAACATATTATGATTCTTAGAAACTCTAAAGGGGGACTATAATTGTCCTCTTGACAAATAGCGTCACAATGATATATACTTAAATATATACCAAACTGGAAGGAGATGGTTATCATGGATGTTGCAAAAATATTTAAAAATGGTAGAAGCCAGGCGGTTCGTCTTCCTAAAAAATATCGTTTTAATGATGAATCTGAAGTTTTTGTTAATAAAATTGGTGATTTTGTTATGTTGATTCCAAAAGACAGCAAATGGGAAACTCTTACTAAGAGCTTAGATAGTTTTTCTGATGATTTTTTAGAAAATAGAAATCAACCCGAACTACAAAATCGAGAGGAACTATAATTATGAAATATATGCTTGACACTAATATATGTATTTATATAATTAAAGAAAAACCCAAAAAAGTTCTTGATAAATTTCAAACTTGTAATATTGGTGATATTTGTATTTCTATGGTTACATTTGCTGAATTACAATATGGTGTTGAAAAAAGTCAATATAAAGACAAAAATCAAACAGCTTTAGCAAGTTTTCTTGGTCCAATTGAAATATTACCTTTTGAACAGAATGCAGCTATAAAATATGGGAGTATTAGAGCAGATCTAGAAAATCAAGGCAGGATTATAGGAGCCTATGATTTAATGATAGGTGCTCATGCTATAGCAGAAAACTTGATTTTAGTTACAAATAATACAAAAGAATTTAAAAGAATTACAGATCTTTCTCTTGAAAATTGGGCTAAATAAATATAATTACATTTTTATAATGCATCTGGAATTTTAACTTGTTCTTATTTCCGCTTGCTGGAATCATTGATATAGTCAAATTTAAGGTATATAATTATTAGATACGGTAGTTTCCCGAGGGTAGCGGAAAACTTTAAAAGAGAGAATACTACTCAATTGTATTCCTCCATTAAGGAGGATTTTTTTAGGATTTGAATTATATGTTTCTGGCATCAATCTCGGATATCAAAATGGATATAAGCATAGATTTGTCACTAATATTGATAGAATTTATTTAACAATTAATGCTTAACCTGACTGTTTTTCTTTTATATATTTAGTAATAATATCGATTGCTTCCTCGCTTGATATTTCTCCCTTCAAATATTTTTCTCCGATGATCACACTGAGTTCATCCATTTCAATATTTTCTACAGCCAGAGATGCTCTGACATTTTCTATGGCCTCTTTAATTTCTTTGCTGCTCATTCTTTTCATTGAGATTATCCTTTCTTTATCAATCATATTTAAAATGATATAATATCAGTATAATAGCTGTGACTTAAATTATCCATTAAAAGGGGAAATTATTATGAGTATCAAAAAAGAAATTGAGTTGCCCGAAGAAATAATTTTAAGTTTACGCCTGGATGTAGATGAAGTCATTAAAGAAATGAAAAGAACCCTGGCAGTTAAATATTTCAAAGAAAGAAAATTGTCTATAGGCCAAAGTGCTAAACTTGCCGAGATGATAGAAGAGGATTTCATTAAATACTTAGGAAGTCAGAATATTTCTATTTTTAATATTGATGATCTGGATGAACTGAAAAAGGATTTGGGAAATTGTTCAATGTGCAAAGGTGATTTAGAAATAGGAAATGTAAATCATATTGTTGATCTTGATAATTTCATTATTATTATTAAAAATGTTCCTGCTAATGTTTGTAAACAATGTGGTGAATATTATTTAGAGCAGAATGTGGCTTTAGAAATTGAAAAGATTATTGATAATTATAGAGAAAATGCTGCTGAAGTAATAATTATTAATTATTTTGATGTAGTTGTTTAATGATTTAATAGGATAGATGACTAATAGCAGTGATGATAAATTGAATACTTCTTTTTAGTTTAAGTATTTTTCTAAATCCTCAATTGATTCAATAGTTAACAGGTTATCCCTAATTATTTTTAAAGTTCCAATCTCATTATTATAAAGGGATTTTTCTAATTCTGGAGGGAATGAATCAATATTTAATTTTATTACCGTCAAACTTACTGAATTTAGCCGAGAAAGCCTCGCTTATGTCAATAGGTGGGGATGAATCGATTAATTTATAGTTGAAAAAGCTTTATATTTGTTGAACGTTTGTTCTTTTAGTGGTATAATATATTTAGTAATAAAGTTTTTTGCATTGTATTAAAATATCATTGATATTAATAATTAATGAAAAAGGTGTTTGATATGCAATTAACATATGTTCTGGAGTTATTAAAACCAACTAAAAGAAAGGCTCTTCGCTATTTAGTGTGGGTAATACAAATGGCATATATTAACATTAATGGTAATGCAAAATTAAAAATTAGCATGAATGCAGTTTGAAATTTTAAATAAATGCTTTAGGTAAATCAAATTCAA
>Ga0208430_10128_pt1 | contig 19043 bp, 23 predicted proteins | sample Wag42014_10_12_FD_187329 | JGI IMG/M metagenome (GOLD analysis project Ga0208430, IMG submission 187329) | Deep subsurface shale carbon reservoir microbial communities from Ohio, USA - Utica-2 Time Series 2014_10_12 (SPAdes) (version 2) ...
TATCAGGATTAAAGGTGGAGGCGAATTTTCCACAACATCTTGATGTATTAAAATCAGGGGGGCCTTCTACCTGCTGCCTTGTAGTCCACAGTGAGGAAGATACAGCCTCTATTAAAGGACTGACAGACAAGTCTTTAACATACATTGGAAGGTTAATTTAGGATAAAGGAGAAAACAAATTCTCATAAGAGATGCTTCTAATTGACAAAAGTTTTTTTAGAGTTGCTATAAAAACACATGAAGACAATGAAAAATTGATAAAGGCTTTAAAAGAAATAGATAAAGATTTAATAGAAGAGAAAGAGAGGGTTGCAATACAATGAGCCTCATTATGATTACAGGCGGTGCAAGGTCTGGCAAAAGTGAATTTGCTGAAAAATTGGCATTGGAAAAGGAAGAGACAGCGTCCTTTATATAGCTACTTCTATTCCTTTTGACGAAGAAATGAAAAAAAGGATCAAAAGGCATAAAAAAAAGACCAGCTTCATGGCAGACAAAAGTTTATAAAAATCTAAACAAGGTAATAGTGGAAAGCAATGCAAAAGTTGTATTAGTTGACTGTCTTACAGTTATGATTACTAATCTTTTAATAGAAGTCGATTTGACTTGGCAAAATAATTTAACTGCTTTTATGATATATGCAGACTGCGGCATTCAAAGAATGCCTAATGCTCATTTGGATAGCTTCAAAATTGCTTTCTTTTGCAAACATTGTAAAATTTTCATAGAGAAACTGGTATTCAAATCTTTAATAATAAAAATTATTTAAACTATTTCCTACATAAACTTTACACCAAACTTTTGTTATATTATTGGTGAAATCTAATGCAAACAGGGGTTGTTGCCCAAAATTATCCTACAATACCTTGACACGAACTTTGAAAGGGAGGGGCTTTTAATTTTTACTACAGTGATATATAATATAAGCGAAAACGTAAAATTAAGATATGGAAAATTAAATGTTTTAATAACATTTTTAAACAAAAAGAGTAAAAAGTGACACTAACAAATTCAGTATTATTCTTATTTTATCAATATTTTACAATGTTTTAAGTTAGTTTTATAGTTCTATCTTACTTGTTGTTTTCCAAAAATATGATTACTTATAAATTTTAATGAGAGAACTAATTTTGTTTATTGTGCTTTAATAACTAAATATCTGTTTTTAACATTTCTAAGAATTGTACTTCTTCTCAATAAGAAATTCTCCGTTCTAACTTTGTGGTAATTAAATTACAAATAGGAATACTTTTTTAGTTTTTAGACTAGCGATTTATAAAATATAACACATAAAAAGTTTAAAAAGTTACGTGAGGTGACAATACTTGATTTATCTTAGTCTTAATTTTATTTAAAAGGTGTGATGTTTTATGAAAGAAAAAATTGCTCGATTTGTTAACAAAAAAATAATATTGTTCAGGGAAGAAGACCTAAATAGAAATGGCAAAATTAATTTTAAAAAGTATAATTATATTATATTAACTTCTAATCGTTTACCTCAAAAAATAATTCCAATATTAGAAAATGGGAATACAGCTGAACGTTTAGCTATAACATCCTTTTTGACAGTTAAGGAAAACGAAGATATTGATTTAGAAAGTTATAATGGGGAAGTTTTTTTGGTGACTGACGATTACAATGAGATAAAAGGTGTTGTTACAAATAGAGAAATAATCTTTTTCTTACTAGATAATTTAAAATCTATTAAGGCTGAATTTGACCTTGTCAAAACTGACCTTGACGCTTTTATGGCGTGTTCAGACGATTTGGCCTGTATTACAGACGGATCTGGTTTAAAAGTGAGAATTAGCTCTTCTGCTGAAAAAATATATGGTTTAAAACCGGAAGATCTCATAGGTAAAAATGTGAGTGAACTTGAAAAGAATGGTATGTATTTTCCGTCAGCTACAAAGATTGCTATTGAGGAAAAAAAGAAAGTTACTGTAATTCAAAAAACAAAGACAGGCAGAAAATTATTAGTTACAGCTACACCATTTTTTGATAAAGATAATAACATTAAAAGAATTGTTAGTATATCAAAAGACATTACAGACGAGGAAAAATTAAAGACTGAGTTAAAACAAACAAAAGAATTACTTCAAAAATATGAAGAGGAACTATCTTCACTTAGAATTGCCCATCTTAAGAATTCTGAGATTATCTATAGAAGTAAACAAATGGAAAGATTGATAGAATTAGTAAATAAAGTCGCACCTACAGAATCTACTATTCTTATTTATGGAGAAACAGGGGTAGGAAAGGAAGTTTTAGCAAAATACATTCATAATATCAGCAGAAGTGAGGGACCATTCATAAAAATAAACTGTGGAGCGATACCTGAGAATCTTTTAGAAGCAGAGCTGTTTGGTTATGAGAAAGGGGCATTTACAGGAGCAAAAAGCGAAGGTAAACCGGGGCTTATTGAAGTTGCAGATAAGGGAACTTTATTATTAGATGAGATTAGTGAACTGCCTTTATCATTGCAAGTAAAATTATTAAGAGTTTTACAAGAAAAAGAATTTATTAGAGTAGGTGGTATAAAACCTATCAAAGTAGATGTACGAATAATTGCTGCTTCAAATAAAGACTTAAAAGAATTGGTGAAAGAAGGAAAATTTAGACAAGATTTATACTATAGATTGAATGTAGTTCCTGTTACTATACCTCCATTAAGAGAGAGGGTTCAAGATATACCTATATTGGCTTATCATTTTCTTAATATGTATAATGAGAAATACGGTCATTCCAAACAACTAACTAATGAAGTAATGGAAATATTTATGAAGTATCCCTGGCCAGGTAATGTTCGTGAATTAGAAAATGTTATAGAAAGAATTGTGATAATTTCTGAAAATGATCAGATAACAAAAAAAGATTTACCTGGAGAATTACTTAACCAAGAAGAAACAAATCACTCTTTTGGAGTGCATGTTTCTAGATTGATGCCATTAAAAGAGGCTAGTGCTCTTGTAGAGTATCAACTTATAAAACAAGCTATAGAAGAGTGTGGAAGCAGTTATAAGGCAGCGGAAGTATTAGGAGTAGATCAATCTACAATAATAAGGAAACTAAAGAAATACGAGTCAATGTTATCATAAACTTTAATGCAATTATGCAGTTATTAGATTTTTTAAATGCATTAAATCATTAACAAATTGAACTATTTGATGTAAATAAAATATTATGCATTCCAATTATAATAAGGCCTTTGCACTACAGTGCATGGGTCTTATTTTTTTGGCACGAATATTGCTTAGGTAGCTTAGATAGAAGCTTGAAAAATTGCCTATTGGAGGGTTACTAGATGACTAAAAATAAAAATTACAAACCTAGTGCAATGGAAAGGCTTAACTCATTGTCACCAAATGTAGAACTATGGTGGGATTCAAATCCTTTAATTTATGAAAAATGGTGTAATGACTTTTTAAATTCAATAGAAGATAAAGACTTAAAAGATTTAATAAGTTTTCAGTTAAAAAAGCTATGGGACCAAGAATCTGATCCAAAAGATTGGGTTTTTAAAGGAGTAACTACAAATCCCCCGCTTACAAAAGCGGTATTTGATAATTTAAAAGAGGAGTGGACAAACATTATACAAGAAATTATAAAGGATAATCCTCGAATGGATTATACCCAAGTAACATGGGAAGCATACAAAGAGGCGTGTAAACGCGGTGCAAGTCTTTACATGCCACTTTTTGAGAAATCGGGCTATAAATATGGTTATGTGTCAGCACAGGTAGATCCAAGGATTTCTGTTGATACCAAAGAAATAGTAAAACAAGCACTTGAATTAAAAGCATTGCAGCCAAATATTATGGTTAAAATTCCAACAACTAGAGCAGGTGTTTTAGCGATATATATTCTTACTGCCTTAGGAGTGCCTACAAATGCTACTCTTTGTTATACTTTACCTCAAATAATGGCAGTAGCCGAAGCCGTAAAACAAGGGAAAGCGCTGGGAGAAAAATATGGAACCGATTATTCTAAGTGGCGTTCTGTGATTACAATCATGATAGGAAGATTTGAAGATGCAAAAATTTTTGAAGAACAAGCAAAAGAGAGAGGAATAGAACTAACCGAAGAAATGAAAAGGTGGGCAGGAATTGCTATAACAAAAAAAGCATGCAAGATATTGGCTAAGAGAGATTATCCGAGCAAAATGTTAGTAGCATCCAGCAGAGTTAGCCCTAAAGTAAATGGAACACAGTATATATGGCATATAGAAAAACTTGCAGGTTGTAATTTAGTATACACTATGAATCCTGAACTTATAAAAGCATTTATGATGCTGTATATGGACAGACCAATTGAAGATAAATGTGAAGAATCTGTTCCGGATGAGATAATGGAAAAACTACTAAGGGTTCCCTATTTTGCAGAAGGATATGGCGAAACTACAATACCACTTGAAGATTTTGAAAAACTTGAACCTACTATTACTACTTATACTCAATTTTCAAAAGCTGTTATAGACCTTGAAAATTATGTAAGGAGTTTATTTTAAAAAATAAAAATAACTGAAGGAGTTGATTCTTTTGAGCATTACTTTTGAAGAAATTGATTTGATAAAACAGACTGCTGATTTGATAAGAAAAGATTGCATTTGGATGAGTACCCGGGCAGGTACAGGACACCTTGGACCAGCACTTTCATTAGCAGAAATTTTAGCTACTTTATATAAAAGTGTATTAAAGGTAGATCCACAGAATCCAAAATGGCCTGATAGAGATAGGCTAATACTTAGTAAAGGCCATGGATGTTTGGCACTTTATTCTATACTTTCACAAATGGGGTTTTTTGAAAGAAAATTATTAGGAGATTTTTGTACTAAATATGATACTATGCTTCCGGGTCACCCAGAAATTAAGCTTCCTGGTGTAGAAGCTAATACTGGTTCTTTAGGACATGGAATAGCTCTAGGAGTAGGAATGGCTTTAGCAGCCAGAATGGACAAAAAAGAATACAGAGTTTTTGTAATAACTGGAGATGGAGAATTACAGGAAGGAAGTAACTGGGAAGCAGCCATGACTGCTGCTTATTATGGACTAGATAATTTAATTGTAATAGTAGATAGAAATATGTTGCAATTAGGAGATTTTACAGAAAAAATTAAATGTTAAATTAATAGGAACAGATACAGGATTTTCATCAGCGTGGTTGGGCTTTACACATTTAGCACTAGAGGATATGGGAGTGATTCGAGCAATTCCTGGAATAGTCATAATAGATCCAGCTGATGCAGCAGAAGCTTATGTTGCTACAAAAGCAATATTTGAATACAATGGTCCTGTTTATATGCGGCTTAGAGGTAGAAAAGAAGAACCGGTAATTTTTTACAAAAAGAAAGATTTTAAAATTGGAAAAGGAGAAATTATAAAAGAAGGAAAAGATGCTTTAATTATTGCTTGTGGTGGTGCTGTATATGATAGTTTAAAAGCTTCTGAAATTTTGCAGTCAAGAGGTATAAAAGTAACGCTTGTAAATATGCCTACTGTAAGACCATTAGATGAAGATTTGCTACTGGAGCTTACATCTTCAGTAGATAATATCATTACTGTTGAACATCACAATACAACGGGTGGACTAGGGAGTGCAGTGGCAGAATTTTTAACTGAAAAAAGGCCGCAAATTAGACAATTGAGGTTAGGAGTAAAAAATAGATTTGGAACGGCAGGTTCAGAAGATATGTTGAAAAAAGGGTTTGGGCTAGATGGTGAGACAATAGCTATAAGTATAGAGAATTTTCTTAAAAATAGAACTAAGTGAGGAGGAAAAAATGATGAAGATAATTTTGGGTAGTGATCATTTTGGTTTTGATTTAAAAGAAGTTATTAAAGAACATCTACAGTCTAAAGGAATTGCAGTAGTTGACATAGGGGTTTATGATAAAAATCCAGTGGATTATCCCGATATTGCTGTAGCACTTGCCGAAAGAGTTGCATCGGGAGAATTTGAAAGAGGAATTCTTATTTGTGGCACAGGGATAGGGATGGCTATTGTTGCCAATAAAGTGCCTGGAGTAAGAGCTGCAGCATGCCATGATGTGTATTCTGCAGAAAGAGCACGTAAAAGTAATGATGCACAAATTATGACTATGGGTGGAGTCATAGTAGGACCAGAACTAGCTAAAAAACTTGTAGATGTGTGGCTTGAGTCAGAATTTCAAGGAGGACGTTCTTTACCAAAAGTGGAGAAAATTAAAATGATAGATGCAAAATATCGCGGTATGGCTAAATAAATAAAAGAGCGGTTTACTTTGAATGTTAAAGCAGTTATTTTCGATTTAGATGTAACGCTAATAGATTCAAAAAAAGATATTGTTATAGCTGCAAATAAGGCATTTAGTGAATTTAATCTTCCAACTTTACCTGAAAAAACATTAGCATTTTTAACTGCTAACGGTGCTGAAGCAGTTATAAAGTGTGGTTTGAGGGAAAAAATATGCATTTGTTTGATAGAGTATTCGGCAGATTTGAAAAGATTTATGGCGAGTCCTGTACTAATTATACTTCTTTATTTCCAGGAGTAAGAGAAACTTTAAACTTTTTAAAAGAAAGGAAAATTAATATTGGAATTGCTACTCTTAAATGCAGAATTATAACAGAAAAGATTTTAAACATTTTAGAATTGAGAAATATTTTTCAGCTGTATTGTGCTTAGAAGATGTCAAAAATATAAAACCTCATCCAGAAATAATAGAGAAGCTATTGCAAAAAATAAATAATGTTTCAGAGTAAACTTTATACATTGGGGTTCTGAAGTTGAGGTTTTGTGTGGAAAAAATGCAGGAGTTTATACTGTGCTGTAACATATGGAACAGGAGATTTACAGTCTATCGTTGCTCTGCAGCCAGATTTTGTAATTACCGACTTAACAAAATTAATTGTTTTAGTATCTTAGTATTAGTATAAATAATTAATTCAAATAATAATTAATTAAATAAATGATAAAATAAAAAGTAACAATATGAAATCTTGCAAGATCAGAAAGGTGGTGAGTTTTGTATATATGTTATCTTTCGCAGAAGGTTCGATAGCTCCTGGAATTGTGACTACTTCTTCTTCATTAAATGCAAAATACGAATGTGATTTACACTGTCATACTACGCGTTCTGATGGAAATGATTCGCCGGAAGAACTGGTTATTAATGCCGCTAAAGGTGGTCTTAAAGTTGTTGCAATTACAGACCATGACGTACCGCCTCCTCTTTATCTGGATACTCCTCAAGGTAGGATTAGCGTAAAGGAATTTGCACACCAGCATGGAGTAGAAATAGTATTGGGAATTGAGTTTTCATGCGATACTTATGTAGATGATGTTCATATTTTAGGGTATCGCATGGATTGGGAAAATCCACTGTTAGCGGAAGCAGTAGAAAGGATGAGGAGAAGCAAAACAGAAGCATATAGAAAGCTATGTGAAATACTTACTGCTAAGGGAATGCCAATTGACTATGAAAATGAGATATTAAAGTATATTGATGAAGATGGAAATATAAGATATAGAGATCCAGACGAAGTTGAAAGAAAACATATATTTGAATTAATGGCCAAGAAGGGATATGCACCTTCATGGAAAGATGCAAAAATAATGGTTAGGGATGATCCTGAATTAAATGTAAGAAGGGAAAAAATAAGTCCATTTGATGCAATTGATTTAATAAAGTCATGTGGTGGAACAGCGGTACTAGCACATCCTTTTTTAATTGATGAAATAGTTCACTATCCCGATGGAAGAAATCTAACAAGAGAAGAATATATAGAGAGGCTTATAAACCATGGAATCGACGGTATGGAAGCACGATATCTTTACAGTAAAACAAGCTATAAAGGAAGTTTAAAAGATTTTGAAATTGAGAAGTATATTAGAACGAAATATTCTACAAGAGTAAAATTCTTTAGTGGGGGTTCAGATTACCATGCTGATCATAAAAAAGGAGTATCTAACCCAAGACATTTAGGTGAAGCAGGAGTTACATTACAGGAATTTAATTTCATAAAAGAATATCTAATATAAAGGAGCTGATATAATGCCACTTGTAACAAGTAAGGAAATGCTTATTTATGCAAGAGAGAATGGATTTGCAGTAGGAGCTTTCAATGCTTATAACATGGAAGTGGTTCAAGCTATAATCGAGGCAGCTGAAGAGGAAAATGCTCCTGTGATAATTCAGATAAGTGAAGGAGCAATAGCATATGGGGGTGAGAAATCATTTGCGGCTCTAATTAAAGTATTAGCTGAGGAAGCTACAGTACCTGTAGTATGCCATTTGGACCATGGAGTAAACTTTTCTACAGTTATAAAAGCATTAAAAGCAGGATTTACATCACTTATGTTTGATGGGTCGTCTCTTACGTTTGAAGAGAATATAAAAAAAACAAAAAAATTAGTTGAAATAGCACATGCTGCAGGAATTCCTTTAGAAGGGGAAATTGGGAAAATACCTGATGCAGCTAAGGGGCCCCTTTCTCCAGAGGAAGTAAAAAAATATCTTACGACTCCAGAAGAAGCTCTAGAATTTTATGAAAAGACAGGAGTAGATTCACTGGCAATTTCAGTGGGAAGCGCTCACAGAATGAAAGTTCAATCTGTGCAATTAGATATTGAAAGAATAGCACGAATAAAAGACAAGGTAAAAATACCATTAGTACTTCATGGTGCTTCTGGAGTAATGGATGACTCTGTTATTCAAGCAGTAAAAGCTGGGATTTCAAAAGTTAATTTTGCTACAGAATTAAATAAGGCTTTTACCAATGCTTTAAGGGAAAAATTATCAAATAACCCGGATTTAGTTGATGTTAGAAAATATGGTGCCGTAGCAAGAGAAAATGTAAAAAAGACTGTAAAAGAAAAAATACAACTATTGAATGCTACTAATAAAGCACCAGAGATATTAAAACTTATTAATAAAAGAAGTTTTGCAATGGGAAATAAAGATGTGGAAGCTATAGAATAACAATAACTTTAGTTTGCAAATGAGGTAATGATAGACTGTCTGTGAGCATTGCATTTGTGCATTGAAATAAAAAATAAATGGCAAATTTGCATTAACGATTTTTAATGTAGACTGTGAAACGATAGGAAACTTCACTATCAAACGTTTTGCGTGCTTTGGCACAATTTTTGCTTTACTGCTTAAAATAGAGGTTGAAATAGAAAACAAAACGAAAATAATGACTGTAAATTATTAAATGTAGTTTTAAACTAAAAAAGGAGGATATTACTGTAATGAGTATAAGAGAAAAACTTACAGGAGTATTTGCGCCACTTGTAACTCCTTTTGTTAATCAAGAAATTGATTATGAAAAGTTGAAAGAGAATATTCAGAAATTAAATAGTTCTAAATTAAAAGGTTATTTATGCTTAGGAAGCAATGGCGAATTTAGAAGTTTAACAGATGAAGAGGCAATTAAAGTTATAAAAACAGCTGCAAAGAGTAAATCAAAAGATAAAACTTTGCTTGCTGGTACAGGAAGAGAATCAGCATGGGCTACAATAGAATTTACTAAAAAAGTAGCAGATTTTGGAGTTGATTTTGCCAGTGTTCTTACACCTCATTATTTTGCTAGTAAAATGACTGATGAAGCATTAATCAAATTTTATACTGAAGTTGCTGATAAATCTCCTATTCCGATAACAATTTATTGCATTCCCAGATCTGCAAATGGAGTATTAATTTCTCCTCGAGCAATTTCTGTACTTGCGCAACATCCTAATATAGTTGGCATAAAAGATTCTTCAAAAGAAGATATAGGAAATTATGTAAATGCTGTACCTAAGGGAGCAGAGTTCTATGTACTTTCCGGCTCTATAAATAAATTTTTGGACGGTCTAAAAAAAGGAGCTATAGGCGGTGTTCTTTCAATGGCAAATTACCTGCCTGACCTTTGCTGTGAAATTCAAGAATTATTTAATGAGGGCAAGTATCAAGAAGCAGAAGAACTAAGTAACAGACTTTGTAAAATTAATGAAAAAATATCCGGCAAAGGTGGAGTAACAGCTGTTAAAGTAGCAATGAATTGGTTAGGTTATTATGGAATGGAGCCAAGACTACCATTATTACCGTTAAATGAAAATGAAATTGAGGAAATTAGAAGAATTTTACAGGAAGAAGGGCTACTTGCATGAAAAAAGTATTGCTTTCAGAGGAGATACATCCAGAGGGAAGAAAGTTATTAGAGGGAAAATTTGAAATTGTTACAGCACCTGATACAAGTCAACAAACGCTTATATCTATGGTAAAAGATGTAGATGCTATTATTTTAAGAACTAGATCAAAGATTACAAGGGAAGTAATCGAGAATGCTCCACATTTAAAGATAATATCGAGGACAGGGGCAGGAGTTGATAATATAGATGTAAATGCAGCAACAGAAAAAGGTATATTGGTTTGTAATTTGCCAGCAGTAAATAATTTATCTGTAGCAGAACACACAATAGCAATGATACTAAATTTATCAAAACAGTTAAGTTTAATGGATAAAGCTGTTCGCAGTGGCAATTGGGGAGCGAGAAACTCTAATATTTCAGTGGAGATAGAAGGGAAAGTACTTGGAATTGTTGGAATGGGGAATATAGGAAGTTTAGTTGCAAAAAAGTGCCATGATGGATTGGGAATGAAAATAGTTGCTTATGATCCATATGTAAAAGAAAAGTTTAGGGGTTATGATTATAAATTTGTTGACACGCTTGAGGAACTATTTAAAGAATCAGATTTTGTAACGTTGCATTGTCCTGATATACCTGAGACAAGAGGAATGATAACGAGAGAGCTTATATATTCTATGAAGCATACAGCTTATTTAATAAATGCGGCAAGAGGAACAGTAATAGACGAACAAGCTTTGATTGAGGCTTTAAAAGAAAAAAGGATCGCAGGAGCAGGCCTTGATGTGTTTCAGCAAGAGCCACCATCAAGCGATAATGAATTATTAAGACTTGAGAATGTAATACTATCTCCTCATTCAGCAGCTCTAACAAAAGAAGCGACTGTACGTATGGCAGTAGAAGCTGTCCAAGCCGTTATTGATTATTTTGAAGGCCGTCAACCAAAATATATTTATAATTACAAAGCTTTAAAAGAGAAGGGGTATATATAATTTGTTGATCTGAAAGTATTAAATAATATAGTAAATAAATCCTTACTTTTTATACAGATTAGTAAACGATTTTTGAAGGAGGTGATGGAATAATTTAAGGGGTTTTAATGTAAGCTAATAACTTCTGAAGGTTAGAAAATATTCTAAAAAATTTAAAGGGGGAATATATTTATGAAATATGTAGTAAATGTTAATTCTAAGGAACCGGATGTAGATGCAACGAGGTCATTAAGGGCATGGGTGAAGAACAGGGAGAAGCCAACGCTAAGAGATACTTACTGGTTAGTTGATCCAGAGAATTCGCCTTCTAGGCGTTTAAAGATGGGGTATACGATAATATATCCCACAGGGACTACAACAGGTCATGCACATGATGAGGAAGAAGTATACTTTGTAGTACAAGGCGAAGGAGTAATGGTTGTAGGGAATGACGAATTTCCAATAAAGCCAGGGGATGCATTATATGTTCCACCAAGAGAATTTCACACTACTCGACAGGTAGGCAATATTCCGTTAGTTGTTGTATGGGTGACTGGTAAAGTGAATGAGGAGGAGATATAGATGGTACAGCACTATAAAATGCTAATAGGTGGAAAATGGGTAGATGCAAAAAAGGGCGGAATAATAGAAGTGGTAAATCCTGCCACAGAGGAGGTGTTTGCGTCTGTTCCAGCAGCTACTAAAGAAGATGTCGAAGAAGCAATTTTAAAGGCACAGGAAGCTTTTTTAAAATGGAAAAAGGAAAATCCATTTCAACGGAGTAAAATTCTTCGAAAAGCTTCTGAAATAGTACTTCAACGTTCTGAAAAAATTGCTAGGACTATGACAGAAGAATTGGGTAAGCCAGTAAAAGAAGCCAAGGGAGAAGTAGAAAAAGGAGCAGAAATTCTTAGATATTATGCAGAAGAAGGTGAAAGAATTTATGGACGTGTAATAGCAAATGAAGAAAAGGATACAGAAAGTATAGTTGTATACGAACCTATTGGAGTTGCAGCAGCTATTACTCCATGGAATTATCCGATTGAATTGCTGGCTTGGAAAATAGGAGGAGCATTGGCATCTGGCTGTACGATAGTAGCTAAATTGCCAAGTGAAACTCCACTTTCTCCTTTAAAATTTGTTGAATGTTTAGTGGATGCAGGAGTGCCAGAAGGAGTTTTAAATGTAATAACAGGCTCCGGAGGGACTGTAGGGCCTGCATTAATAGAAAATCCATTGGTTAAGCGTGTTGCCTTTACCGGTTCTACAGAAACAGGAAAAGAAATTTTAAAAATGAGTGCTTCTTCAGGGATAAAGAAAGTAACTCTTGAACTTGGTGGCAGTTTACCAATGATTGTTTTTAAAGATGCTAATTTAGATGCTGCTGTTACGGGGGCTGTCAGGCGTAGTTTTAGGAATGCTGGTCAGATTTGCATTGCAGTAAACAGAATATATGTAGAAAGAGAAGTATACGAGACTTTTCTTGAGAAATTTGGAGCAAAGACAAAAAAACTGGTCGTCGGGAATAGTCTCATAGACGAAAATGTAGATATGGGGCCTATGTGTACAAAAGCAGGTGTTGAAAAAGTTGAACGTCATGTAAACGATGCTGTAGCCAAAGGTGCTAAAATAGTGTGCGGAGGTAAAAGACCGTCAGGTCCAAAATTTGAAAAGGGCTTTTTCTATGAACCAACTATTGTTCGTGATGTTAACCATGATATGCTGATAATGCGCGAAGAGACATTTGGTCCGGCGGTTGGAGTTATGCCATTTAATAACATAGATGAAGCAATACAATTAGCAAATGATACCAATTATGGTTTAGCAGCAATAGTATATACAAATAATATGAACATAGCTAAACGTTGTGCACAAGAGATTCAGGCAGGTAATGTTGCTATTAATAATGTAGATGCGGGAGTAATTAATGCTCCATATGGTGGATGGAAGGATAGTGGTTTAGGAGCAGAGCATGGTCCTGAGGGCTTGCATGAGTATTTAATCCAAAAACATGTAAGGATACATTACTTCATTTAATTAGTTTGGTTTTAAAGGAATTCCTTTCTACCTAGTTTTGTATTCGATATAAGTAAAAATGGTTTCTACCGGTGGGAGGAATTCCTTTGAAATATAAAGCAGAACTCCTTTTATCATAAAAGGGGTTCTGCAGGAAAACCAAAAATTTTATAAAAAAGGGGGAGTATTTTACATTATGAAGCTGTCAAGAATTTTGATAGGAGCAATTACAGGTGCTTTTGCTGGATACGGTGTATTCACAATATGGCCTTCAGCATTAGCTCATTGGCATTGGCTTGGTGGATGGCTTGCAGCAGGACTTATAATAACCACAGCATGGTGGTTAAACCACTATGCAAATGCATTTCCAAATGATCCAGATGGTGCATGGATAGATATGGCATTTGCCATATGGCTTTCATCTTTGCTGGGGGGTAATATACAACTAAAAACAAATGGCGAACTGGTAAGAGCTTCTTATGGCTTATATCATGGAATAAGTATTGGACCAGCTTTAGTGACCATTGTTCTCGAATTAATAGGAGCTACAATAGCTGGCTACTTATTACATCTATTCAGAAGGAGTGATGCATAAATGTGGACATGGCAACATGTAGTAACTACTATATTTGGCGGCATTTTATTTCCACTGGCAATAGGATTAATGTGGGGAAAACTTGCTGAGGAATGGAAAAGCATTGGAGGCTTACTTGCAGGATTTTTTATAGTGGGTACGGTGTGGTTAGTTAATCATGGAATAGGGCTGATTTTTGAGCCACAAATGAGTGGCCATCTTCCAGGACCATGGAGTGACCAAGCATTGACGGCATTTTGGGGTGCTTTTGTAGCTGATTTGTTTGATCGCAAAAAAATAAATTGGGCAGCAATTTTGGCAGGAATTTTAGGAGGTTTATTGGGTGGATTATTGTTGTATGCAACAGTTTAATGTTTTAATAAGTTTACATTAAGGATGAAGGGGGAGTATATTATGGCATATGTGTTGGGAATTGATGTTGGTACTTCTGCATGTAAAACGATAATTGTTAACGAAACAGGTGAAATTGTAGCTAAAGCAACAAAAGAATATGATTTTATTGTTCCAAGACCCGGCTGGACAGAAAGTGACCCTGAAGTGTGGTGGGATGCAACTGTTGACACAATAAAGAAGGCTTTAGAAAAAGCTGCAATCAAACCTGAAGAAATAGCAGCGATTGGATTGAGCGGTCAAATGCATACTCTAGTACCACTTGATAAAAATAGAAAAGTCATAAGAAATGCTATAATGTGGAATGACAATCGTGTTGGAAAACAATGTGATGAGGTTCATAACAAAGTTGGAGGAGAAGATAGGTTAATAGACTATGTTGCAAATACTGCTTTACCTGGATATACTATTGGAAAAATTCTGTGGATTAAAGAAGTAGAGCCGGGAAATTACGAAAAAATAGATAAATTTGTAATAGCTAAAGACTATATTAGATATAAATTAACAGGGAAAATTGCTACGGATGTTTCTGATGCAAGTGGTACATGCTTATATGATGTTGAGAAAAATAAATGGTCAGATGATTTAATAAATTTGCTTGAAATAAAGAAAAGCATTTTCCCAGATGTAGTAGAAAGTCCAGAAATAAGTGGACATTTAACTTCTGAAGCAGCTTCAATATTAGGCTTAAAAGAGGGTACTCCAGTAGTAGGCGGAGCAGGGGATGTATTAGCTCAGGCAGTAGGAACTGGAGCAACAGAAGAAGGAATAGCGATGCTTATAATTGGTACAGCAGGAATTGCTTCCGTCGCTCTTTCAAAATTTGGACGCAATCCAGGAGGTTCCTTACAACTTTTTAGAGGTGGAGTACCAGGAGAATGGAATATTTTCGGATGTACCCTTGCGGCTGGCGGGTCTTTCAAATGGTTTAGAGATTCATTTGGTCTCGAAGAAAAAATTATTGCAAATCTGAGCGGAGAAGATGCATATAACATTTTAGTTAATGAAGCTATGCAAGTTGAGGTAGGGGCTAATGGATTATTGTTTACTCCATATATAGTAGGTGAAAGATGTCCTTACACTGATCCAAATGCAAGAGGTGCTTTTGTTGGAATAAATGTTATGCATGATAAAAGAGCGTTTGTAAGAGCTGTGTTAGAAGGCATTGTTTTCAGCTTGAAGGATGCACTAAAATTAATTGAAACATTAGGTGTTCCCCTCACACAGGTTAGAGTAAGTGGAGGAGGAGCTATAAATCCTAAATGGAGACAAATCCAAGCAGATATATTAGGTACAGAAGTTGTTACAGTGAGTTACAGTGGCGAAGGAGGATCATATGGTGCGGCTATACTTGCAGGAGTAGGAGCGGGTTTCTGGCCATCAGTTAAAGAAGCAGCAAGAAAACTTCTCAAAATAGAAACTAGAACTATGCCAATTGCTGAAAATAAGAGCAAATATGAAAAAGTTTACGATATATATAGAGAAATATACTATGCTTTAAAGAAAGTTAATGATAAAATAAGCGAACTATGATAATAAGTAGTAGATACCCCCGCTTTTATACGGGGGTATCTATGTTCCTTCTTAATATGCAAATATTCTATGTTATCTGATCAGGAAATAAAATCCTAAAGTTTATTGCAAATGTATTGTATTATAGCGATACAAAAGAGAGGGATTTAAATGGCAGTCTTTATAATAGTATCACATAGCAAAAAGGTTGCTGAGGGTGTTGTAGAGATAGTTGAACAAATGAATAACAAAAATTCTAAGTTAATACCAATTGGTGGTACAGAAGATGAACGTATAGGAACTAATCCTTTAAAAATAAAAAAGGTAATAGAGGAAATTTATGATGGTGACAATATTTTTATTTTTGCAGATATAGGAAGTTCTATTATGGCGACTCAAATGGTATTAGATATGCTAGGTGAGAAAATAAGAAAAAAAATCACACTTGTAGATGCACCTTTGGTTGAAGGGACGATAGCAGCTGTTATACAAGCTTCAATTACTAATAATGTAAGCGAAATTATTCATGCAGCAGAAGAAAGCAAAAAAGTAAATAAATTTGGTTAATTTAAATTAATTAAATTAAAAGGAAGGAGATTTTTATGAGAAGACTAATCAATAATCCTTATGACGTGGTGGAAGAAATGCTGGAGGGGTTTTGTAAAGCTCATGATAAACATGTAAAGTTACTGGAAAATGATGGGCGCGTAGTAGTTTATAAAAGGGCTCCAGTAAAGAACAAGGTAGGAATAATTATAGGAGGAGGTTCAGGACATGAACCGTTATTCTTAGGATATGTTGGTGAAAATTTTGCAGATGCAGCGGTTATAGGAAATATCAATACTTCTCCTTCTCCAGAACCGTGCTATAATGCGGTTAAAGCTGTGGATGCAGGACGTGGATGCCTATATTTATATGGAAATTATGCAGGAGATGTAATGAATTTTGACATGGGAGTTGAAATGGCAGCTGCGGATGGAATTAGAGTTGAGACAGTTTTGGTAACTGATGATGTGGCTTCTTCAGCGAATATTAAAGATCGGAGAGGAATTGCGGGAGATTTCTTTGTATTTAAGATAGCAGGTGCTAAAGCAGCTACGGGTGCAGATTTGGATGAAGTAAAAGCTGCTGCAATAAAAGCAAATGACAACACAAGAACAATGGGAGTTGCACTTGCAGCAGCAACACATCCATCAACAGGTAAACCAATGTTTGAATTAGAGGAAGGACTTATGGAAATAGGCATGGGTATACATGGTGAACCAGGCGTTAGAAGAGGTAAACTACAGGAAGCTGATAAGGTAATTGATGAAATAATGAATCATATATTACCTGACTTACCGTTTAATAAGGAAGATGAAGTAGCAGTACTTGTAAATAGTTTAGGGGCTACTCCGTTAATGGACTTACATATTTGTTTTAGAAGAGTAGCTCAGATTCTAGAAGAAAACGGAATTAAGATTTATAGATCATTTGTGGGACCATATGCTACTACAATGGATATGGTAGGCATGTCAGTTACTTTAATGAAATTAGACAACGAATTGAAAGAACTATTAGATTATCCTTGCGATACTCCTTATTGTGTTATCAAGTAATGAAATAATTGTTGACCAATTGACCAGAAGCGAACACCATTGACTTCGCTGGTGTTCGCTTAACCCTTTTAGAACTAATATATTAAATTGACTAAAAAGTGCATGATGAGAATAACCCTTACGGCCAGGACTAGAGGAAGGGAATTCAGGTATTGAAGACAGGTCTAGATTTTCAAACATAGAAGAATAGAAATCAATTTTAGACTGAGAGGTAAAGAGTTCAGGTATATTTAAAAGCAATTGAAGCTGATACATGTAGGATTTCCTCCTTCTTAAAAAATTTTTTATAGTGTATATATAATAATTCGACAAATGGGAGGGGAAATCCTACATAAAAGATAAAAAATTCAAGAGTGATAGGAAAAAAGTATGTCTGTAGAATGGCTTAAATGAAGCCTTCTGAATTTTGCACAAGTCTAATTAAATTGATACAAGGGAGTGGAAATGTTCATGTATAAAGACTACATACTTAATAAAAGTTATTTTGTGAAAGTTATTGAAAATTTAGCGGAAGTTATAGAACAGCAAAAAGATTATTTGACTAAATTAGACTCTGAAATAGGTGATGGTGATCATGGAGTAAATCTGAGTATAGGATTTAGAGAAATTATGAAAAATTTGCCAGAATGGAAAGAAGGAAATCTAACATTTTTCTTTAAAAAAGTAGGGATGGCTTTATTATCTAAAGTTGGTGGTGCTGCAGGACCATTGTATGGGAGCTTTTTTATGAAATTTGGGGAACCGGCGGAAAATAAAGAAGAAGTTGATTTTGAAGTTTTTTACAATATGTTTAAAGTGGCAATAGAATCAGTTGAAATGAGGGGTAAAGCTGTAGTAGGAGAAAAAACGATGGTTGACGCTTTAAGGCCTGGGTTGGATGCTTTTACAAAGGCTATAGAAGAAAATATAGAGCCCAAAAAAGCGTTTGAAATATTTGTAGAAGCAGCTAAGAAGGGTGCAGATTCTACTATTCCATTGGTAGCAAAAAAAGGTAGAGCAATGAGACTCGGAGAAAGGGCAATAGGGCACCTTGATCCAGGTGCAGCTTCGTCAGTATTGATATTGGAGACATTTAGAAATAATTTACCGTAATTAGGGGAATTTTTTGGTAGAAGAAGAGGATTTTGTTTATCCTAAGGTAGGACAACTTTTTAAATAAACAAAATAACAATATTGTACTTTGAATACATGTAAATTCGGAGTTAAATTGGACAGGTATAATCGGTACTTTTAAAATTGAAAAAATGGTGAAATCTAATGCCAAAGTTTAGCAAGTAATTAAAAAATTAAAAGATTCACAGATTAAAAAATAGGAAATCCTTGAGAAGCTATAAGTTCTCTTAAAGGATACGAATAAATAGTTGAATAGAGAATTTTTTGGACAATTGAAAAAGCAAGCATAAAGTGATAATTAGGATTTGATTTTCCTGGGAATTCCTTTATTTTATTTTTTGAATTCGGCTACGATATAAATTTTACAGGATTAGGGGAATTCCTTTAAAAATATGTAATAGAATTCCTTATTTATAAAATAAGGGTTCTACAAAAACCAAAAAATGAATTTAGGTGATTGCAAAATGAAATAAATATTAGAGTAAAAAAGTTACATTACAAGGAACAAAATAAAGAAATTACATTTTAAAGGCACGCTCAAGAGGGGAAAAGAGAAATGGAAAAAAGATACAAATTCAAAAAAGACAATACTTAACACACCTTTTTAATGTAAAAAGGTGACAAACAAATCAAACCATAAGAACAAGTTATCAAGCCAAAAGTTTTTTCAAAGATAAAGGATGTTCAAAAGTACCAAGCTTTGCAGTAATAATTAAACCAATATGCTGAGTGATAGCC
>Ga0208430_10136_pt1 | contig 17716 bp, 17 predicted proteins | sample Wag42014_10_12_FD_187329 | JGI IMG/M metagenome (GOLD analysis project Ga0208430, IMG submission 187329) | Deep subsurface shale carbon reservoir microbial communities from Ohio, USA - Utica-2 Time Series 2014_10_12 (SPAdes) (version 2) ...
GTCCTAAAAACATTTTACCATAAAACCAGGAGGAGATTCTATTTTTTTATTCAAAAAAATTTGAACTAGATTTACTGTTTAAAGACTATCATAACTGAATTCGGTATTTTTACTTGCCGAATTCAAGATAATTATTTTAGGTCTTGTGGCGCTGATGATTTTTACAATCTCCTCTGCTGCAGCAGCTAAAACTGCTAAAAGTATTTCTCTGGGAGATAACTTTTCAGCACTTGAGGGTGTTGACAGCTTTAATGCTAATCCTGCCGGTTTGATTGAAAGGGATAGTAACTGGGCATTTGTTAGTGATTCTTACGGTGGAGCCTGGGGTAATTTTATTGCCTCATCCGGTGATGATATTGATCTAAATGATGCTTTTGAAATTATAGAAGAAGAAAATCTTGCTTCAGGAATGGACACTGCCTTTGGTGGTAGTATGTATTACAGCTCTTTTGGTGCGGGCTTAAATGCTAATATTCAGGGGCTTGCTTACAGTGATTTTGAAACATTCGATTTCGTTTTAAATCAGGATGCAATTGATGTTAATGACGATATTGATGTATTAGAGATGGAGATTAATAGTATTGGTGGTAAAGGTGCTGCTTATGCTGATGCTTCATTAAGTTACGGAATTTCCTTAAGTGAGGAAAGGCTTGCTTCCCTAAATGAAAACCGAGATGCTGAAATTAATGACATTAATTTTGGAGTAACCGGTCATTATCTTCAGGGAGCCATTTTTGAACTGCAGACTACAATAACTGAATTCAAAGCTGAAACTCTGGACAACGAACTATATTACAGTATGAGTTCAGAAACTGAGGAAATATTTGCCCGCCATTCTGAAGAAGCAGCAGCTTCCGGTTATGCTTTTGATTTAGGAATGAATATGCGTGTTAATGATAAATATCAGTTGGCCTTTAGTGTTATGAATATCGGTGAAATGAAAGATGATAATGTAGTTGATAATGGAGTTTATGTAAAACTTGAAAATGAAAGCAGCGAAAATCCGGGCTTATATAAGGATTTGAATACTGATCAGGAAATTTCTGATCGTGAAACTGACGAAACATTGACCTACACTCTGCCCCGCACAGTTCGCCTGGGTGGAAGTATGGACTACAGTGAAGATATTACTCTTTATGGGGATTATGCTAATGTAAGTTATGATGGTCTTGATGATAGTGAACATAAATTTGGAATGGGTGCAGAGGCAAGATGGATGAAGATTCTTCCTCTAAGAATGGGATTAAACTATTCCAGTCTGCGCCGGGACATTGAAATACCAGTTGGTCTTGGAATTCATTTCAGCAGCTATAAGCTTGATCTTGGTTTTAATGACCTGGGAGCACTCTGGAATGCAAATAAAGGGGTTAGCTTTGCTATTTCATCTCGTTTAGAATTTTAACAAAAAGTCAATATAAGATTAAAGCTCTCAGGAACTAAGATTTATTTTCTGAGAGTTTTTTATGTTTAAATTGCTACTTATCACCAGCTAATAATTGGCTGTTAAGTTGTTAAATAATTACTTTAATTACCTTCATTTTGTGTTATTTTGTAATATAGGAGAAGTGAGAATTTGTAAAATAGGAGGTAATAATTATGGAAGCAGAATTTGATCAGAATCGTCTTGTTCTTGTTTCCAATGGAGAACCATATAAACATGTATTTGAAGATGGTAATTTAAAACTGGAAAAAATGGCTGGAGGCCTAACCACCGGACTTGATCCGATGATGCAGGAAGATGATGGGCTCTGGATTGCCTGGGGCCGAGGTGAGGCTGATTTTGAAGCAGTTGATCAAAATAATAAGCTTCGAGTTCCTGATCAGAACGGCTATACTTTAAAAAGAATTGAGCTAAGTGAAGAAGAGAAAAGTGGGTTTTATTATGGGTTTTCAAATGAGATCATGTGGCCGATCAGCCACACCTTTATTTCCAAAGCAAATTATAAAAAAGACTACTGGCAGAGTTATCAGCAGGTTAATCAGAAATATGCAGAAAGTGTCCTGGAAGAGCTGGAGGATGATGATCTGGTCTGGATACACGATTATCATCTGACCCTGGTGCCGGGAATTCTAAAAGAAGAAAAGCCCGAACTTAAAACTTCACTTTTCTGGCATATACCCTGGCCTGCCTGGGAGGCTTTTAGAACAATTCCCTGGCGCAGAGAAATTCTGGAAGGAATGCTGGCAGCCGATTTCTTGGGCTTCCATACAGATCTCTTTGTCTATAACTTTTTAAACTGTGCAGAAAAAATTGGGGCAGAAGTTGATTTTTCTGAAAGAGAAGTTTATTACCAGGGTACAAAAACAAAGGTTGAAAGTGTGCCGCTGGGAATTGATTATCAAAAATTTGACCAGCTTTCCCATGATGAAGACTATCTTGCCAGAGCTAAAGAAGTCAAAGATCATTATGAAACCGAAAAATTGATCTTTGCAGTTGATAGGCTTGATTATACAAAAGGAATTGAAGAAAGACTGGAAGGAATTGATCGCTTTTTTGAAAAATATCCTGAATATCAGGGCAGGGTTAGCTTTGTTCAGCGGGTGGCTCCGAGCCGGACCGGGATTGAAGAATATCAGAAAATGAAAGAAAGAATTGAGAAAAAAGTTGCAGAAATTAATGGTAAGTATCAAAAGGATCAGTGGCAGCCTGTTAAGTACTTTTATGGATCTGTGCCGCAAAATGAGCTGCTGCCCTATTATAAAGCTGCAGATCTCGGTCTAATTACAGCTGCAATTGATGGGATGAACCTGGTAGCCAAAGAATATTTAGCAGTTCAGGATTCTGGAGTCTTATTGCTTTCAGAATTTGCAGGGGCAGCAGAATATTTAGATAGTGCTCTTAAAGTAAATCCCTACAATACAGAAGAGCTTGCAGATAGAATATATGAGGGGCTTGAGATGCCCGAATCAGAGAAGAAAGAAAGACTTAAGCGGGCTCGGGCTGACTTAAAGGAATATGATATTAACTGGTGGCGTAATTACTTCTTAGAAAAGTGGCTTGATAGTTATGAATAAAAAATATTTGCTCGATGCTCATAATCTAGAGACAGTTAAAAAAAGAATTGAAGCAGCTGAAAACCTGCTGATATTTCTTGATTATGACGGAACACTGGCTCCTTTTAATCCAGAGCAACTTTCTGCTTATGCGCTTCCGCAGATAGAAAAATCCCTGAATATAATTAAGCGGAAGAACAAATATTATTTAAATCTGGTTTCAGGCAGAAAACTTAGTCAATTAAAAAATATGCTTCATTTAGAAGATATCAATTATGCCGGCAGCCACGGTCTGGAAATTGAATTAAGTTTTGAAGCTGAAGTAGTTTATCCCTATCAAACAAAAAATATTGACATTTTAAGCCAAAAAAATTACGACCAGGTAAAGAGAGACTATCAAAAATCAGATGATGTTAAAGTTGAAGATAAAGGTTTTGGCCTGGCTCTTCACTTTAACTCATTAGAAAAGCAAAAAGAGCATGAGAAAAAACTGGATCCACTGTTTGCTGGATCAGCCTATCAGCTTCTTTCGGGCAGAGAGGTTATTGAAATCAGGCCGAAGGGCTGGGATAAAGGAAAAGCTGTTGACTATATGACTCAAAGGATTAAAGAAAATTTTGAACTGGATAGTGCTTTAAGAATTTATATTGGTGATGATAGAACCGATGAAGATGCATTTGAAGTCTTAGATGATGGGATTACTGTTTATGTAAAGAATGATTCAAATTTAAATACAAAAGCTGAATATTATTTAGAAAATCCAGAAGATACAGCTAAATTATTAAATAACCTGGCAGGAGAGCTTTAATCTCCTGCCTTTGTTTTTTGCCTGGTTTTTAAATTATAGATGTCTTGTATAATTGGAGCTAAATTTTATGAAATTCTGCTTTCATTTTTGAAAAGGTTGTCAGTTCTGTAAAACCAATTTCTTTTAGTTTGGAGATAGTATAATTAAATTTATTGGCTATAGTCTCAGTATTGTGGCTGTCTGAGCCAATTGTTAAAATTTTACCACCCAGCTGGTAATAAAGTTTTAAAATTTCAAAATCGGGCAGGGGATTCTGTCCATCAATTCTGTAGCCGGAGGTGTTAACCTCTAATCCTTTATCTTTAGCAATGACTGTTTTTAAAATTTCTCTAATCAATTCAGCTGCCTGCTCATCTTCCATCAATCCCGGCTGCTGCTCAAAATCACCATAGCGGCGAATAATATCCAGATGACCAATTACACTGTAATGATCATAATCTTTTACAACATTGAGAACAGCTTTCAGGTATTGGAGATAGGCTTCCCATTGGCCGTAATTTTCAAAAAAATCTCCATTATATAGATCCGCCTTTTCAGCAGTATGAAAAGAGCCAATAACAAAATCAAAATCATCAGCCAGATACTGCTCACATTCTTCAAAGATATGTTCCTGGAGTCCCATTTCGATTCCTTTTTTGATTTTAAGTTGACCTCTGTATTTCTGCTGCATTTTTTCGATTTCAGCTAAATACTCTTTTTTATCAATTAAAAATTCAATTGTATCATCTTTATAATCTATATCATGATGGTCAGTAATTGCTATTTCGTCTAATCCCTTATTAACTGCAGCCTGACAGAGCTCGTCCATGGTCATATCAGAGTCGGCAGAAAAATGTGAGTGCAGATGATAGTCAAATAACATAAAATCTCTCCTTATTTTCTATTTTGGTCGCTAAATACTACTTATTCTTATCATAGCATAATAAGCTGTTAAGTTAAATATTATTTCTACTGTCCTATCTCCTCAGATAGATAGCTGGAATTTGTAGAAAAGATTTATTAATATTTCTCAAGGATAAGATGATTTTTAATTAGATAAATTAGTAAATAATAAAACCTAAACAAATACTTGACAAACTTACTTAAGTTTATTATCATATCTTAACAGTGGATAATATTTATAATTAGTAAATAACTAACATGAGGTGATAGTAAATGAGTGAATTATTTGAAGTTGTAAAAAACAGAAGAAGTATTAGAAATTATAAAAGTGAGATACCAGCAAAAGAAAAAATTGAAAAAGTAATTGAGGGGGCAAATTGTGCCCCTTCTGATGGAAATAGTCAACCCTGGCAGTTTTATGTTGCAAGAGGAGAGATAGTAGATGGAATCTGTAATGAGTTTTATAATCATGCAAAAGAACATATTCCCAATGCTTCCTATATTCCGGAAGAAAAAAAGCAGCCAATGCTTGAATATGCAAAGGATTTTGGTGGAGCTCCAGTTCATATAATTATAAGTTATGAGACAGAAGATGATCCAATTAAAGATGAGGAAGCATTAATGGGGGCTTCTGCTGCAGTTCAAAACTTAATGTTAACTGCTGCTGATCAGGGGCTCGGAACTGTCTGGATAGCAGGTCATGTTGCTCACAGTGAAAGAGTAAAGGGACTGCTTAACCTATCTGAATCAGAAAAAATTGCTGGAATTATACCGATTGGAATTCCAGATATGGACCCTCCTTTAAAAGAACGCCAAAATCCAAAAGATAAAACAGAGTGGCTTGGATTTTAATTGACATCCTCCCCACTCATTAACATGAGCGAGGCTTTCTCGGCTAAAGTAGGGTGATTAATTTTCTAAAATAAAAAAATAAATATAGAACACTTATTTTAATATGCAGGAGACCCAGAATACCTTTCTAAGGACTGGGTCTTTTTTGTTTATTATTAATTGCAAGAATAATTTGTAATCATCTTTCGAATTAAATATAATAATAGTAGAGGTTAAACAATCCGGGAGGGATAAATAATGGAATATAGAACTGTAGGTAAAACAGGAGTTCAGGTTTCTCCACTTTGTTTTGGTACGATGTCTTTTGGTGGGATTGCTGATGAAAATATGTCGAGAAAGATGTTTAATGCAGCTCGAGAAAGGGGTATTAACTTTTTTGATTCTGCTGATGTCTATAATGAAGGCCGCTCGGAAGAACTGCTCGGAAAGTTTATGCAGGAAAATAAGTGTCGGGATGAACTGGTTATAACTTCAAAAGTTTACGGGAAAACAGCTGCTGATGTAAATGCCAAAGGACTTTCCCGGCGTCATATTAAACTGGGAGTAGAAGAGAGTTTAAAGAGGCTGAAAACTGATCGGATAGATTTTTATTTTGTTCACAGCTTTGATTCTAAGACAGATATGCTGCAGACCTTAAGAGCTATGGATGATCTGGTCAAAGAGGGTAAGATATTATATCCGGGAGTCAGCAACTGGGCGGCCTGGCAGATCGAAAAAGCACTTGGTATTTCGCGCCAGGAGAGTCTGGCCCGCTTTGAAATTGTGCAGCCGATGTATAACCTGGCTAAAAGACAGGCTGAAGTTGAGATTCTGCCGATGGCTGAGGCTGAAAATCTGGGAGTCATCTCCTACAGTCCCTTAGGTGGTGGCTTACTGACCGGTAAATATGGAAAAGATAAGCGACCTGATAAAGGTAGACTGGTGGAAAGAGAAGATTATGCCACCCGCTATGGCTTAAAACAGTACTATCAGATAGCAGAAGAGTTCAGCAGCCATGCCCGAGATAAAGGAGTAGAGCCTGCCTCACTGGCAGTAGCCTGGGTTATGTCCAATCCAGCAGTTACTGCTCCAATTATCGGTGCCCGCAATCTGGAACAGTTAAAGGGGTCACTGGGAGCTTTAGATATTGAAATGACCAAAGAGTGGAGAAAAGAAATAACAGATCTTTCAATTACCCCCCCACCAGCAACAGATCGACTGGAGGAGCAGAAAAACATTAGTTATTTTTAATAAAAAACGATTATTTTAGGACTAAAGTTTTATTAATCCAGCAGGAGGTTTTAATTAATGACTAAAGAAGAAGTTGCAGGAATGATTGATCATACAATTTTAGGAGCAGAAGTAACGAAAGAAGCTGTCAAAGAAAAGTGTCGAGAGGCCAAGGAATATAATTTTGCTTCAGTCTGTGCCAATCCGGACCAGGTAGCTTTAATGGCTGAAGAACTTGCAGATTCTCCGGTAAAAGTCTGTACGGTAATTGGCTTTCCGCTTGGAGTTAATGCAACTGCGACCAAGATTGCAGAAGCAGAGTTAGCAGCCGCCGAGGGAGCAGATGAACTTGATATGGTAATGAAAGTAGGAGCCTTAAAAGAAGGAGACTATGAGCTGGTAAAAAATGATATTAAAGCAGTTGTTGAAGCTGCAGGAGACAAATTGGTTAAAGTTATAATTGAGACCTGTTATTTAACAGATCAGCAAAAAGTCAAAGCCTGTGAACTGGCCAAAGAAGCAGGAGCGGATTTTGTTAAAACATCTACCGGATTTGGCAGTGGAGGAGCAACTGTTGAGGATATTGCTCTGATGAGAAAAACTGTTGGTGAAAAAATGGGTGTCAAAGCATCTGGAGGAATTCACAGTTTAGCTGAAGCTGAGGCCATGATAGAAGCTGGAGCTACCAGGATTGGAGCCAGCTCAGGTGTGCAGATTATTGAAGGTGCTGAAGTGAGTTCTGACTATTAAAATGATATATCTCTTCTTACTATAAAACTAGATATTTTCAAACTAAGACCTGCTGGGGTTAAAAATTTCTGGCAGGTCTTTTAAATTTCACTTGAATAGTGTTAAAATTAAGACAGAATAAGAAATTTACTAAAAGACTTGACAGCAGAGTGGATAATCAATATAATAGATACAACATTTTAACACTTTACCATGATAAAGCGCTAAATTAAAACGGGAGGTCATTATAGATGAATGCATTTGTAGAGGGTGTTCGCGATATTTTGCCGGCAGAACTCAGAAAGAGGAGAGGAATCTATCAGACGATTAGAGAGGTATTTGAAGCCAATGCCTACAGGGAGGTTATTACCCCAACTCTTGAGTCCTTAGAACTTTATGCAGGTATAGAAGGCCTGGTTGATAAAAGTGAAATGTTTAAGGTGGTCGATGATAAGGGACAGATCCTGGTTTTAAGACCTGATCTAACGATGCCGATTGCTCGACTGGCGGCAAGTCGTTTTCAGGACAGCCCCAGACCCCTAAAGTTTTCATATTTAAGCTCAGCCTTTCAGTCTAAGAATTCTCAGAGTTTAAGTTTAAAAGAAAAAACACAGGCGGGAGTAGAGTTAATCGGTTCAGCCAGCCTGGAATCAGATTTAGAGATGATTCTACTTTTAATCAAGACCATGCAGTCAGTGGGAGTCGAAGAGCCGCTGATTGATATCGGTCATGCAGATTTAATCAATGAAATTTTTGCAGACTTAAAGATCGCTGAAAAAGAAAAAACTGAGCTGCGCCAGCTGCTGGCAGCGAAAAATAAAGTTGGGATTAAAAATTACATTAAAGATATCGAACTGACAGAGGATGCAGCAGAAGTTTTATTAAGCCTGCCTTCACTTTTTGGTAAACCCAAAGAAGTAGTCAAAAAATTAGAAGCGATGCCTTTATCAACAGATACCAAAGAGGCTCTGAAGACTTTAGACGAATTATTCAATAAACTGAAAGAATTTGAGGCTTTAAAATATATTACCTTTGATCCGATGTTGATTTCCCGCCACGGCTATTATACAGGCCTGATCTTCAAGGGATATGCAAAGGGCTACAGCAACCTGCTGGCAAGTGGAGGCCGCTATGATAATCTGACTGAGAAATTTGGAGTAGAAGAGCCAGCAGTTGGTTTTGCCTTAGAAATAGAGAATTTACTTGATTATTTAAACAGAACAGAAAATTTTAGTGAAGATCAGGAAAAAAGATTTTTGATATCTTATCAGGATAACTCAGATCTGAAACTTGCCTTTGAGCTGGCAGAAGACTTAAGGAATGCTGGTTTTGTTGTTGAAGTCTATAATGGAGCAGACAAAGAATATTTAGATTTTCAGCAGGTTAATTTTGAGATCTGTCTAAAAACTGATAAGCTGGAGTTAAAGCAAAATGGAGGCGAAACTGCAGTAATCGAAAGAAATCAAAAAGAAGCATTAGAATATCTGATCTTAAATAAAATTGAGGAGTGGGAATAATGGATAATCTCTGTATAGCTATGGCAAAAGGAAGGCTGGCTAAAGAAGCAGTTAAACTTTTCCGTCAGGCCGGCTACGATCTGCCTGAGAATATGCTTAAATCACGTAAATTAATTTTTGAAATCGAGAGTGAAAAATTTGAAATTATACTTGTTAAACCGGCAGATGTTCCAATCTATGTTGAATATGGAACAGCCGATCTGGGAATTGTGGGTAAAGATACTTTATTAGAGGAAAACCGCGATTTATATGAGGTCCTGGATTTAGAATATGGAGTCTGTGAGTTTGCGCTGGCCGGTCTGCCTGACCGCAAAGATACTCTACTGGAGCGTAAAGTTGCGACCAAATATCCGGATTTTACCCGCCGCTATTTCCGCAGTAAGGGAGAGCCGGTGGAAATTATTAAACTCAATGGCTCAATTGAGCTGGCACCCCTGACAGGACTTGCCGATACTATTTTAGATATTGTCGAAACGGGCAGAACTTTAAAGGAAAATGGACTGGTAGTTTATGAGAGCATCAGAGATTTATCGGCCCGCCTGGTGGTTAATAAAGTAAGTATGAAGACCAGACAGGATGAAATTTCTAAAATAATTGAAGCCCTGGATCAGGTAGTTAATGGAGATGATAGTGATGAAGCTTAATCTAAAAAGAATTAAAGACGGCCGCCAGAATGTGGATCAGGTTAAGGAGCTTTTGGAAAGCCGCTCCGGTGACAATCTGGCCAAATATCGAGAGACTGCAGCCGGCATTTTGAAAAATGTACAAAAAAATGGAGATCTGGCAGTTTTAGAATACACATTTCGTTTTGATGGAGTTGACTTTGAGGCTTCAGAACTTGAAGTAACAGATGCTGAAATTGAAGCAGCCTTAAAGGAAGTAGATGAGGATTTTATAGCAGCCTTAAAGAATGCAGCTGCAAATATAGAGGATTTTCACGCTGAGCAGAAGGATAGATCCTGGCAGAAGCAGAAAAAACCGGGAATTATTACCGGTCAGATCTGCCGGCCGCTCAAAAAAGCAGGAGTTTATGTTCCCGGTGGTCGGGCAGCATATCCATCTTCAGTTTTAATGACTGTTATTCCAGCAAAGGTGGCAGGGGTTGAAGAAATTATAATGCTGACTCCACCTGACAAAGAGGGAAAGGTGAGTCCTGTCATTCTGGCAGCAGCTGAGATTGCAGGTGCTGACCGCATCTTCAAAATTGGTGGAGCTCAGGCAGTAGCGGCAGCAGCCTATGGAACCGAAACTGTACCGGGAGTGGATATTATTGTTGGCCCTGGTAATATTTATGTTTCTATGGCTAAAGAACTGGTTTTTGGTCAGGTTAAAATTGATATGATTGCCGGCCCCAGTGAGATTATGATTATGGCCGAAAAAGAATCCAATCCCGCCTATATAGCGGCTGATTTAATGAGTCAGGCTGAGCACGACCCGCTTGCTTCTTCGATTTTAGTTACAGATGCACCGGAGCTGATCGAAAAAGTTGAAGAAGAATTAGAAAAACAGATTGAAAAACTGAGCAAAAAGGAAATTATCAAAGAATCGCTGGAAAACTTCGGCCTGATGATTGAAGTTGAAGACCAAAATGCAGCAATGGAAATGATCAATCTGGTGGCACCTGAGCACTTAGAATTAGCAGTCAAAAACCCGTTTGAGCTACTGCCGGCAGTAGAAAATGCAGGCTCTATCTTTTTAGGGGAATATACACCGGAGCCGATTGGTGATTACTATGCAGGACCAAATCATGTGCTGCCAACTAATTCAACAGCCAGATTCTTTTCACCATTATCTGTTAGAGATTTTGTTAAGTATTCCGGTTTTATCCACTACAGTAAAGAGGCCTTAAAAGAAGCCAGTGACGATGTGATCTGTCTGGCTGAAGGTGAAGGACTTGATGCCCACGCTAATTCAGTTCGGATTAGAAAAGAAGACTAACTTTAACCGAAAATAAATTATAATTATGATATTTATCATTAAAGGAGGAAAAAATGAGCAGTAATAATTTAAATAAGAAGGAAAAAAGTCTAAAAGATCTGTTGCGGCCTGAAGTCAGGGCAATTTCTCCTTATCAGGGGGAAAAGGATAATTTTGAGGTGAAGATTAATTTATCAGGAAACGAATCTCCCTTTGATCTGCCCCAGGAAATTAAAGATAAGTTTAAAGCAGAATTTGACCAGCACGATATTAACCGCTATCCTGAGATTTATTCGGAGAGGCTGCAGCAGAAGCTGGCTTCCTACCTCAGCAGAGAGTTAGATAAATCGGTCAGTACTGAAGAAATAATTATCGGTAATGGTTCTGATGAAATCCTTGATATTTTGATCAGAAGTTTTGTCGAGCCGGATGATGTAGTACTTTCTCAGGCTCCAACTTTTTCAATGTATCAGTATTTTACAGAATTAAGTGGGGGTCAGTATGAGGAAGTACCTCTGGATGAGAATTTTAATTTTGAAAATCTAAAGGCTAAAATTGACAAACTGGAGCCAAAATTGATTTTTCTCTGTTCTCCCAATAATCCAACTGGAGAGATTATTCCGCCGGAGCTGATCTTAAAACTGGCTGATTATTTTGCTGGCCCGCTGATAGTTGATGAAGCTTATGCTGATTTTAATGACTTTGATCTGATGCCTGAAGTAGAAAATTATCCCAACCTGGCAGTAACTAGAACTTTTTCCAAAGCCTTTGGCCTGGCCGGGATTCGCTTTGGCTATCTCTACGGTAATCAGGTGCTGGTTGAAGAACTCAAAAAAGTACTGAAACCATATAATTTAAACAGTCTGACAGATCTGCTGGCTTGTCTAATCATTGAAAATGATGATATTATAAAAGAAAGAATTGAATTTATCAAAGCTGAGCGGCAGAAGCTCTATCAGAAGCTGAACTCTTTTCAGGGCTGGCATCTCTATCCTTCAATGGCCAATTTTTTATACATAGAGGGAGAAAAGACTTTAGAATTTAAAAAGATTTTAAACAGCCGGGGAATTAAAATTAGATCTTACAGTAAAGAACCGGCAGCAGTTAGAATAACGGTTGGCAGCAGCGAAGAAAACGAGGCTGTGCTGGCAGCTTTTGCAGAATTTAAGCAGCAAAATTAGGAGTGATTTTATAATGAGTAGAGATCGGGTAGCAGTTGAACAGCGAAAAACTAAAGAAACAGAGATAATTGCCAGTGTGAATCTGGATGGAGAAGGCAGAAGTGATATTAAAACAGGCGTTGGCTTTTTTGACCACATGTTAGACCAGATTGCCCGCCACGGTAATATTGACCTGGAACTTTCGGTCAAGGGTGACCTTCACATTGATCAGCACCACAGTATTGAAGATACCGGAATAGCTCTCGGCAAAGCTTTTGCCAAAGCTCTGGGTGACAAAAAGGGAATCAGCCGCTTCAGCAGTGCACTAGTACCTCTGGATGAAACACTGGTCAGAGCGGTAGTTGATATCAGCGGCAGGCCATATTTATATACAGAACTTCCCTTTACTAGAGAAATGGTCGGAGATTTTCCTTCGGAGATGGTAGTAGAGTTTATGAGAGCTTTTGCCTTTAATGCGGGGATTACCCTCCACTTAGAAATTTTACATGGTGATAACTGTCACCATCAGATTGAGGCGGTCTTTAAAGCTCTGGCCAGAGCTCTTAAAGATGCAGTTAAAATTGAATCAGATAAAATACCTTCCACAAAGGGTGTGCTCTAAGTGATAGCGATAATTGATTATGGAGCTGGAAATTTAAACAGTATTCAAAAAGCACTGGAGTTTGTGGGGGAAGAGACAGTTATCTTAGAAGAAGGAAAAGTTGAAGAGCTAGCTAAATATGATGGGCTGGTGCTTCCCGGAGTAGGAGCCTTCCCCGGCGCAATGAAGAGGTTAAAGGAAAATAATTTTGTTGATTTTATAGAAAAATTTGTAGCCACTGGTAAGCCATTTCTGGGTGTCTGCCTGGGAATGCAGCTTTTATTTGAGTGGGGATTTGAGGATCAAAAGACTGCCGGCCTGGGTCTTTTAAAAGGCGATATTATCAAAATGGAGACTGAGTACAAGATTCCCCATATGGGCTGGAATCAGCTTGAGATAATTAAAGATGATCCTTTATTTAAAGATTTACCCGAAAATCCTCATTTTTATTTTGTCCATTCCTATCAGCTGGCAGAAGTTACAGATGAGGTTTTAGCTACAGTTGGTTACGGATCTACTGTACCGGCAGTGGTCAGAAAAGATAATGTAATCGCTTTTCAGTTTCACCCGGAAAAAAGCGGGGATAATGGAATTCAGCTTTTGAAGAATTTTAGGGAGTTGTTATAGATGATAGTATTACCGGCAATAGATTTAAAATCAGGTGAGGTAGTCAGGCTCAAACAGGGTGATTTTGACCGCAAAACAGTCTACAGTCAGGAGCCGCTGGCCGTGGCAGAAGATTTTGCCGCCAGAGGTGCAGAATGGCTGCATCTAGTTGACCTGGATGGAGCAGCTGCAGGAGAAAGTCAGAACTACGCAGTAATTAAAAAAATTGCAGCCAAAACTGAGCTCAAAATCCAGACTGGTGGTGGGATTCGTAAAAAAGAGGATGTCAGGCGGCTTTTAGAGATTGGGGTAAAAAGAGCCATAATTGGGACCCTGGCCGTTAAAGACCCCGAGCTGCTGGCAGAGATGATTGAAGAATTTGGAGCAGAAAGTATTTTAGTCAGTATCGATGCTCGTGATGGTAAAGTTGCCACTTCTGGCTGGCTTGAGGCAAGTGAGAGAGATATGCTGGATTTTGCCAGAGAGATGGAAGCACTCGGGGTTAAATATATTTTGTATACTGATATTGGCCGGGACGGTATGCTCAGCGGACCAGATTTTAAAGGTTTAAGAAGGCTAAAGGAAGAAACTGAGCTGAAGATAATTGCCTCCGGAGGAATCAGTTCCAATCAGGATTTATATGACCTGGCAGCTGAAGGTTTTTATGGAGCAATTACCGGTCAGGCAATTTATCAGGGGAAAGTTGATCTAAAAGAAGTCTTAAAAGAGCTGGGTGAAAAAGATGCTTAAAAAAAGAATTATCCCCTGCCTGGATATTAAAGACGGCAGGGTAGTTAAAGGTGTAAATTTTGTTGAATTAAGAGATGCCGGAGATCCGGTAGAGTCAGCCAAAGAATATAATGATCTGGGGGCAGATGAGTTAGTTTTTTTAGATATTACTGCAACCAAAGAAAAACGTAAAACTCTGGCCGAGCTGGTAGAAAAGGTAGCAGCTCAGGTTTTTATTCCGCTGACAGTTGGTGGAGGAATCAGAACTGTAGAAGATATGCAGTTTATTCTCCGGGCGGGAGCAGATAAGGTTTCAGTAAATTCAGCTGCAGTTAAAAATCCAGAATTAGTGCGAGAGGGTGCGCTTAAATTTGGCTCTCAGTGTATAGTTGGAGCAGTTGATGCAGCAAAAAGAGAAAATGCTGACGGCTGGGAAATATTTATCCACGGCGGCAGTAAAGAGACCGGAATCGATCTAATTGAATGGGTCAAAGAATTAGAAAGTCTGGGGGCTGGAGAAATCCTCCTGACCAGCATCAATGCTGATGGAACCAAAGAAGGTTTTGACCTGGAGATGCTGCAGGCGGTGACTGAGGCAGTGAACATTCCAGTTATTGCTTCCGGAGGAGCAGGCAGTATTCAGCATTTTATTGATGTTTTTAAGAAAACAGGTGCTGATGCAGCACTGGCAGCCTCGATTTTTCACTTTGGAGAAATTGCAATTAAAGATGTTAAAGCTGAGCTCGAAAAAGCTGAAGTTCCAGTCAGGATTGAAGAAAAATAAATTTTGAAATTGTAGTAAAGAAAGGACAGGGTGATTTAGTGCTCGAAATAATAGATAAATTAGAAGAGATAGATTTTAAATTTAATCAGCAGGGATTAATGCCTGCTGTCGTTCAGGATTATCAGACTAAGGATGTACTGATGGTGGCTTATGTTAATGAGGAATCTCTTAATCTGAGTTTAGAAAAAGGAGAAACAGTTTTTTTCAGCCGCTCCCGTCAGGAAATATGGCATAAGGGGGCAACCTCTGGTAATACCCAGGAAATCAAAGAAATTTATTATGACTGTGATCAGGATACAATTTTATTTCTGGTTGATCCAGCTGGACCAGCCTGCCATACAGGTAAGACTTCCTGCTTTTACCGCAAAATAGCAGAAGACACTGATGCTAAAGCTGAAGAAATGATGGAAATGCAGCAGCAGGCCCAGAATATAGAAGCTGAGTTTGAAACAGAAAAAGTAGTAGATTTTCTTTATGATCTAATTTTAAGCCGCAAAGAAGAAATGCCGGAAGGATCTTATACAACTTATCTCTTTGAAGAGGGTATTGATAAGATCTTAAAGAAAGTCGGAGAGGAATCAGCCGAGGTGATAATTGCCTCCAAAAATGAGCCAGATGAGGAGCTGATTTACGAATCAGCAGATTTAGTCTATCATATGCTGGTCTTACTTGCCGAAAGATGCATCACTCCCGATCAGATAAGAGCAGAACTTAAAAAGAGACATAAGTAAAACTTAGACGTACCAACTTATATGAACCAGGTCCAAAACGACCGTTTTGGACCTGGTTAAAAAGAATACTTTCACAAAAGGTACCGAACATTTGGATGAAATATCCAAGTAACCGGTACCTTATTTTTTTATTAGTGCCTTTTTAAAGATTTTATGCTATAATATAGTAAAACAGTTGGGTTAATTTTTGCTGAACTTGTTGATGCTAAAGGAGAAAATTCTGTGCAGTACCGCTTTTAGGAGGGACTAGATTGGAAAAATTGTTGAGCAAATTTAAGTACATAATAATTATACTGCTGGCCCTGATCATGATTTATATATTTTCAACTCAATACACCAACATTAGAGAAGTAGTAGAAGACAAATATAACAGTCAGCAGCAGCTGGTTGAGAAAAATATTATTCAGACAGTAAATTATATCAATGATGCCTATAAAATTGCCGAGCAGCAGTTGAACGCTGAGATGCGAGAATATTCTGAGCTGATGGTGGGAAAATACCGGGATAATCCCGATGTCAATAGCTGGGATTTAGAAGAGATGCAGCAGAACTTCTCAGGATATGATATTTATATCGTTAACCGGGATTTAAAAATTATCAAAACTACCTATCAGGAAGATCTTGGTCTTGATTTTTCTAAATTTGGCAGTTTTGCCACAGTTTTGCGAGAACGAATGGCAGGCAGTGAATTTGAGGTTGATCGAATCGATATTTCAACTCAGGCTGGCGAGATAAAAAAGTACAGCTATATGCCGAGTCCGGATAATCAGTATTTATTTGAGCTCAGTGTCAGCATTGAAGATCAATATCCCTCCTTTCAGAGTTTAAACCTGTTTAAAGAGGCAGCAGCTTTAACATCAGAATATGAGCTTGTAGAAGATATTGCTTTTTACAGTGTGGAGCCAATTAACCACCAGGTAGCTAAACTAAGGAATAGTAAAAAACCCTATTTAAATCCTGATGTGCCAGAATTTGAAGAAGGATTAGCAAGACAGGCAGTAATTAATAATTCTCTGCAGGAAAATTCCCGGAATATAGAGGAAATTCAGCACAGTTATCGCTTTTTCCCGGCTTTAGTAAGTGACGACGAAAATGAGCAGGGCTGGAATTCTTATGTGGTGGGAATAGTATATAATGATCAGATAATGCAGTCAGAAATAATTGGACATAGAAAATTATTTGCAGTAAATATAGTTTTACTGGCAGCACTTTTTGCTGGTTTTATAGCTATTGTAGTTTACTTATTAAAAAAGTTTGAGCACCAGGCTTATCACGATAAACTAACCGGACTGGCAAATCGAAAATACTTTGTAGAAGAGTTTAAAAAGTTGAAAGAGAAAGCTGATTTTTCAGGAAATAATATCGGAATTATTTTTATTGATATTGATGAATTTAAAGAAATAAATGATAATTATGGGCATGATATGGGAGATAAAGTTTTAAAAAGTATTGCTGCCAGAATGGAAAACAGTCTAAAAGCTGATGATCTAAAGGCGCGTATGGGTGGAGATGAATTTGTGATTGCTCTATCTGATCTGAGTTCTAAAGATAAGGTCATTACAGTAACAAAACGACTGGTTAGAGACCTAAAAAAACCACTTTTTGTAGATGGCAAAGAAATTTCTATTAGCATTAGTGCAGGTGTTAGTTTTTATCCTGAAGACAGTAAAGATTTAGAAGTGTTAATTAAAAATGCTGATGCTGCAATGTATAAAGCTAAGAGAGAAAATGTAGATATTGAAAGATATTAGATAAAAAAGTAGTATATAGTTTAAAAAGGCGGAGTTTTCCGCCTTTTTTATTTAATAGATTTTAGAGAATTATATAAAATGTGATTAAATTAAAATTTACACATCAATTTTAATTTAAATAAATATATTATAGAGTTTCCCCTTAAGTGTTTTTAAATAAGCACTTAAGGGATTTTTTTTGCCTTGATATAGCTAATATAAAAACATTTCATAAATTTTCATGAAAAAAATTAAAAAAATTTCATGAAAAAAGAAGGAGTTTTCAAATAAGTCTTGAATAATAAAATTAGAGAAGCAAAAAATTAGAATAATAAGTTTAGGTTGTATAATTAATGTTGTGAAGAAAAAAATGTAAATCTAAAAATATCTAAATAAAAAAAGGCATCTGCCTGGCTCCGTTGAATTAATTATTTGAGACAACAAAAAATTCAATAAAGGAGTCAAGC
>Ga0208430_10140_pt1 | contig 17028 bp, 14 predicted proteins | sample Wag42014_10_12_FD_187329 | JGI IMG/M metagenome (GOLD analysis project Ga0208430, IMG submission 187329) | Deep subsurface shale carbon reservoir microbial communities from Ohio, USA - Utica-2 Time Series 2014_10_12 (SPAdes) (version 2) ...
AAATTTTTTTGTTCTACCACGTTATCACCTCTTTTTTATATTAAGTGGCAGCGAGAGCTGCCACTTTGGATTTGTATGAAGAAGTACATTAAGTTTACTTTTTACCTTCATTTTTAATTATGTCGTTCAAATCTTTTTCTATATTTTGTATAGCTTGCTGTGCCGTTATTTCTCCTGTCAAAGCTTTATGAAAGTTAATTTGCATTGAATCAGACATTTGAGGATAAAAAGGAGATACAGGTCTTGGCTTAGCTGTTATGAATGCATCATAAAAATCTGCCCAATAAGGATTTTTTGCCAAAACTTCTTCATCTTGATATAAAGATTTTATTGTTGGGAGATTGCCGCCTTCTAAAGCGGTTATCTTTTGACCTTCTTCACTTGTAACAAATTCTATAAATTTCCATGCTTCTTCAGGATGTTTTGAGTATTTGTTTATACCGAGATTCCATCCCCCTAAAACTGGGGTTCCAGCTTGGCCGTTTTTTCCTTTTGGAATTGGAGCTATACCTACTTTACCTTTTATTGGGGAATCATCTCCATTTACTAAAGACCATGCATAAGGCCAGTTTCTCATAAAAATTGCTTCACCTTGTTGGAATACATTCCTTGCCTCTTCTTCTTGATACGTTGTTACACCTGGAGGAGCGATCTTTACTAAATCTATCAGGTATTGAAGTCCTGCTACTGCTTGTGGTGTGTTTATTGTCACTTTGTCTCCTTCAAGAACACTTCCACCATTGCTTCCTATAAGTTCTAAAGCATCGCAAACTAAACCTTCATATTGATTGCCCTGAAATACTATTCCATATTTAGTACCACCTTTACCAACATTTTCTTTTGACATTTGAATTAATTCATCCCAAGTTTTCGGAGGAGTATCTATGATATCTTTTCTATAATAGAGAACTCCTGCGTCTGTAAATCTTGGTACTGCCCACACATGGCCATTATATGTTACCGCTTCAACGGGTCCCGGTAAAAACTTTTCTCTCATTTCTTCTGTAAATTTATCATCTAATGGAAGTAACCAATCAGCAGCAGCAAATTCAGGTGTCCAAATAATGTCCATTGCTAAAACATCGATACTTGAATCTCCTGCTGACAATGCAGTGACATATGAATTATGTTGATCATCTGTAGAGTTGGGTAGTTCTTGAAATTTGACTTTAATATTTGGATATTTTTTTTCAAAAGCTTCAATTAATTTTTGAGTAGCTGGTGTAGAATCTTTACCTGCAGAATAAGTAATTGTAACTGGTTCGTCTTTAGAAGTATTACTTGAAGTGGACGAGCTCGTGTTAGAACCACAACCAGCAATTAAAGTTACTATTAGTGCCAGCGAAACTATTAAGGTCAGGATTTTATTTTTTTTACCCATCAAAAACTCCTCCTTAACTAAATATAGTTTTGATGTTGTATAATAATTATATAAGAAATCGGTTGCAAAAATAATGTGACATTTTTAATATTTTGTGTATTTTTTTATAAACTTTTAATTATAAAGAAGGTAGTTGCTATATTCTGTTGAAATATTTATATAAAAGGTGGTTTTTATGTTATACAAAAAAATTTTGCTTTCATACATTTTAATAATAGTTATACCGCTCATAATGGTGGCGGCGATAACAGGCAATATTACATCAAGATATATAAATGAAGAGGTAAAAAAGACTACTTTTCAGACCCTAAATCAAGCAAATAAAAATATATCAAAAATGCTAGAAAATATGAAAAATGCTATACTATATGTTTCAATGAATAAAGAACTTCAGTATAATTTATCACGCAATGGGGGAGAAACTCCTTTTCAAATAAACAGAGAAGTTACAGCTATAAGAAACAGTATATTATATCCCGGAATATTTAATGAAAATTATTCTTCTATAGAAATTTTTGCTTTGCATAAAAATCAATATCCAATGAGATTAGAACAAAATGATGTGATGTCTTCAAAAGTAGTAGAAAATAAAGAATGGTACAAAAAGACTATACAGCAAAATGGCAGGTTGTACTGGTATATAAACGACGATTTTGGAAAACAAATGATTTCTGTTTCAAGGTTGGTTTTCGATATAAAAAATTTTGCCAAACCTATAGCAGTCATTTCTGTAGATATGGACATGTCCAAAGTTGCCTCAGTGGTATCTGATATACACCTTGGGAAAACAGGTAAGGTATATCTAGTTGATGATAAGGGTAAACTCATATATTCCGAGGACAAAAGCTTTTTATATCGTTATACTACTAAATTATACAATAGCAGTGCTGGAAGTGATTTTGTTACTATAAATGGTAATAAAATAATGGTTATATACAATACTCTACCTCAAAATGGGTGGAAACTTGTTGGTATGGTATCTATGGCTGAACTTAATGAAAAAGCTGAGATGATAAGAAATTTTATCTATCTTACTGCGCTTTTGAGTCTTGTAATTGCAGCCTTGATTTCTCTTTATTTTTCATACAGTATTTCACAGCCAATAATAAAACTTGCTACTGAAATGAAAAAAGTTGAAAAAGGTAATTTCAACATAAGTGTTGAAGAAAACTGGGATGGAGAAATAGGAGTATTGTATTCAAGTTTTAACTACATGATAGAAAGGATAAATGAACTTATACATGAAGTGTATTTATCAAAAATAAAGGAAAAAGACGCGGAATTAAAAGCTTTGCAGGCACAGATAAATCCACATTTTTTATACAACACACTTGATACTGTAAATTGGTTGGCAGTAAAACATAATGTACCTGAAATAAGCAAGATTGTAAATTCTTTAGCATCAATTTTGAGATACAGCATTAATAAAGGGAATGATGTAACTACTGTTGAAAATGAATTGAAGCATGTTGAAAGCTATATTACAATTCAAAAAATCAGATTTAAAGATAAGTTTGAGGTGAGTTTTAATATAGATAAAAGAGTTTTACACTACAAGACGATAAAGTTAATTTTGCAGCCTCTTGTTGAAAATGCAATAATTCATGGGATAGAGACTTATGAAGGAAAAGGGAAAATTTTGATTAACGGTTATTTAGATGGTGAAAAAATTGTATTCGAGGTCATAAACAATGGTAATCCTATAGATTTAGATTTAGTAAATAAACTATTGGATTCGCCAGCAGATGATAAAGATAGTTATGGAATACAAAATGTTAATGAAAGGATTAAGTTATATTATGGGGAAGAGTATGGACTTTATTACCAAGTAATAGATAGCAATACTGTTGCCCGAATTGTAATTCCTGCTGTTTTGTGAGGTGGATTTTATGAAAATTTTAATTGTAGATGATGAACCGATTGTAAGAGAAGGGCTTAAAAATAATGTTAGTTGGCAGGAGTTAGATTTACGTGTGGTAGGTTGCGAAGCCAATGGAAAAAGTGCTCTTGATGTGTTTAACAGAGAACAACCTGATATAATTTTAACGGATATACGCATGCCCTTTATGGATGGACTCCAACTTACAAGGGAAGTCAAAAAGCTAGACCCTTTAGTTGTGGTAATTTTGTTAAGTGCATATGATGATTTTAAATATGCTCAACAAGCTATAAGGTTAGGAGCCTTTGATTATATTTTAAAACCTATCGACATTGACACGCTAAAAGAAACTGTAAGACGAGCGGTTTTAAAAAGAAAAGAATTATTGGACAAAAAAAAGGAACCATTACCATCATTGAACAAAGAAGATTTGAAATTTTTTAAAGCAGAATATTATAAATATCCTTTAAAATTGGAAGAGAAATTATCAAAAGCGATAAAACGGGGAGATAAAGATTTGGCTCTTAACATTTTTAACGATATTTGGAATGAATTTCACGACAAAAATTATACAGAAGATTTTATAAAAAGATGGGGGTTAGGGCTTGTTGCAGTTATTACGCGGTCGTTTATAGAAATTGGAGAAAATGCAGATATTTTATTTAAAGAAACGGACCCTTGGAGACAAATTTCTGAATTATCTACTAAAGAAAAATTTCGAGAATGGATGAGAAATATAATAGAAGTAGTATGTGAATATGTTTCTCTTACTAAAAACTCTAAAAATAGGAAATTAATTGATGAGGCTATCAAACTAATACAAGAAAATTATAGTGATTTAAATATTTCTTTAAATAGCATTGCTGAGAAATTATATATAACTCCAAACTATTTAAGTACTTTATTTAAAAGTGAAATGGGTGTCACATTTTCAGATTATTTAACGGCTTACAGGATTGAAAAAGCGAAAGAACTTTTAAAAGATGTAAAGGTTAAAATCTACGAAGTAGCCGAAGCAGTTGGATATACTGATCAACACTATTTTAGCAAAGTTTTTAAAAACATAACAGGTTTTACTCCAAAAGAGTATAGAGAAAAAATATTGTAACAATTTTTTTGGCAGTTGTATTACGAAAATTATATATCATTGGTATAATAGGTAGTGGGGGAAAATATATACACAGAGAAGGAGATGGTTTTATGCTGATTGATGATTCATTAAAGGAGTATATTGAAAAAGTGGCCTCAAAATCACCAACGCCGGGAGGAGGAAGTGTATCGGCGGCAGCGGCAAGCCTTGGGATTGCCCTTTCTTCTATGGTTTACAATCTTACAATAGGGCGAAAATTTTATGAGGAATATACTGATGATATTAAAGAAGAGATTCAACAAGGGCTTAGTATATGTAATCGACTTCTTGCAGAATATGTAAAGCTTGTTGATGAAGACACTGTAGCTTATGACGAAGTGATGAAAGCCCTTAAAATGCCAAAAGATACTGAAGAAAATAAAAAAATAAGAAACGAAGCACTTCAAAAAGCTTATATTAACGCTATGAATGTTCCTCTAAAACTTGCGAGGTTGTGTGGAGAGGCTTTTACTCCTACGATGTTGATTGCGGAATACGGGAATCCTAATGCCATATCTGATGCGGCAGTTGGAGCGATTCTACTATATGCAGCAATAGAGGGAGCTGTTTTGAATGTTAAAGTGAATATTCCTTATATTAAAGATAGAGAAATTGCCGAAAAGGCAAACAAAGAATGTGATGAAATTTTGGCAAAATACAAAAATATAAGGGATGAAATTGTAAATAAAGTTTTAAATAAAATTTCTTGATAGAGTGCGATGAGCACTCTTTATTTTGCGCTACCTTTAAGCTAATAGTGCCGAAAGTTCTTAAAATAAGCTTTAAATTTTGCATAAAAAAATAGTTATTGCAGAAATATAAAGAAAAGAGAAGATTTAAAAAGATATCTATAAAAGAGCTCAATAAAATAACTTATTTTAGAATTTGTAACAAGAGATTAATAAAGTTATAATAAAGTTAGATGTCAGACAAGTTTATATGTTTACTACTTATACAAGTAGTAAACGGTAACAAAATTTTTGTAGGAGGTTATATGATGAAAAGGTGGCGTGTTGTTTTAGCATCCTTGTTAATTGTAGTGTTATCAGTTTCAGTGCTTTTGTCGGGTTGCTCTTCAAAAACAAAGCAAGAAAGTACACAACCCGAGACTGCGCAAGAATCTAAAAACAAAGATTTTAAAGTAGGTCTTGTAACAGATGTGGGTGGCATCAATGACCGCAGCTTTAACCAAATGGCTTATGAAGGCTTGCAAAGAGCTGCTAAAGAATTAGGTGTTACAGTGAACGTAATACAATCAAAGAAAATGGAAGACTATGTACCGAACTTAACAAATTTTGCACAACAAGGGTACAACTTGGTAATTGCAGTAGGTTTTATGATGCATGATGCTGTTGAAGAGGTATCACAAAAATTCCCTGACACAAAATTTCTGATAATTGATTCAGAAGTGACAGACAGGCCTAACGTTTCATCAGCTATGTTCAAGGAAGAGCAAGTCGGCTATCTTGTAGGCGCTATGGCTGGATTAATGGAAAAAGAAAAAGTTGGTAAGGTAAAAGGTACAAACACCATAGGTGTTGTTGGCGGAATGCAGATACCACCAGTTGATCGCTTTATTGCAGGTTATCAACAAGGTGCAAAAGCTGTTAATCCGGACATAAAAATTCTAATCAATTATACAAATAATTTCGATGACCCAGCAACAGGTAAACAAATGGCTTTGACACAGATAAGCCAGGGTGCAGAAATCATCTTCCAAGTTGCTGGTGGTACTGGCGAGGGTGTAATAAAAGCAGCCCAAGAGAAAAACGTATATGCTATTGGTGTTGACGCAGACCAAAGCTATTTAGCTCCTGATCATGTTTTGACATCAGCAGTTAAGAGGGTTGATGTTGCAACATACAATGTTATAAAAGATACTTTAAATGGCAACTTTAAGAGTGGAATTGTATACTTTGACTTAAAGAATGACGGTGTTGGAATAGGTAAAGTGAATAAAGATGTTCCACAATCTATCATAGATAAAGTTAATCAATTAGCACAAGATATAAAAGACGGTAAGATAACAGTATCTGACAAAGTTTCAAAATAAACTAAAACCATAAAAAACCGGGGCTGAATACTGTTCAGCCCCTTTTTGGAGGTAGGAGTATGAGCGCTATATTGGAAGTAAAGAATATTACGAAAGTATTTCCTAAGGTTGTAGCAAATGACAATGTCAACCTTACAGTTGAAAAGGGAGAAATTCACGCTATACTTGGAGAAAATGGTGCTGGCAAATCTACTTTAATGAATATTATATACGGCTTATATAAACCGGATTCAGGTCAGCTCATTTTTGATGGTGAAGAACTCAATCTAAGTGGTCCTCATGAAGCTATTGAAAAAGGTATAGGAATGGTACATCAACACTTTATGCTTATTCCTGTTTTGACAGTTGCAGAAAACATTGTATTAGGTGCAGAGCCTAAAGGCATAACTTACGATAGGGAAAAAGCAAATGAACTCATAAGAGAGATTTCAAAAAAATATCACTTAGAAATAGATCCTGAAGCAAAAGTAAAAGATTTATCTGTTGGTCTTCAGCAAAGAGTTGAGATTTTAAAGGCTTTTTATAGAAAAGCAAAACTTTTGATTTTGGATGAGCCAACAGCTATGCTTACTCCTCAGGAAACAGAAAAATTATTTGAAATAATGAGGGGACTTGTAAAACAAGGTATGTCAATAATATTTATAAGTCACAAATTAGAAGAAGTATTAGAAATTTCTGATAGAGTTACAGTTATGAGAAGAGGTAAAACTGTTGGTACTTTGAACACAAAAGAAACGAATGAGCAAGAACTTGCTAATTTAATGGTAGGTAGAGAAGTAGTATTGAGAATAGAAAAGAGTGAGTACAAGCCAGGGGATGTCGTTTTAAGTGTTAAAAATTTAAATGTAGTTGACCAGCAGAACGTTCCTAAGGTTAAAGATGTAAGTTTTGATATACACGAAGGAGAAATTTTTGGACTGGCTGGTATTGATGGAAATGGGCAGTTAGAATTAGTAGAAGCTATAATGGGATTAAGGCCTAAGAAATCTGGTAATATTTTATTTTACAGGAAAGATGTTACAAATTTTACTACAAGACAGCTTTATAGAGAGGGTATATCGTATATTCCACAAGATAGGCAAGCAGATGGACTTGTTTTGGATTTTACAATTGCAGAAAATTTGATTTTGAGGGAATATAAAGATCCCACCTATTCTCGTTATGGTGTAATTCAATATAAAAAAGTATATGAAAATGCCGAGAGAAAAGTTAAAGAGTTTGACGTAAGGCCTCCTGAGTACATGCTTAAGGCTCGTGGTTTATCAGGAGGAAATCAGCAAAAGGTAATACTGGCGAGAGAAGTAGGATACAATCCTAAGCTTTTAATTGCAGTTCAACCCACAAGAGGAATGGACGTTGGTGCTATAGAATATATCCATAAGAGACTACTTGAATTGAGAGATAAAGGTGCTGCTGTATTTCTCATTTCATTAGAGCTAGAAGAAATAATGGCATTATCAGATAGGATTGGAGTTATATACAATGGACAGCTTATGGATATTTTGGACGGCAAAACTGCAACGAGAGAACAAATAGGAATGCTTATGGCTGGTTCGCGATTTGATAAGACGACATTGGAGGCGAGATAATGAAGAATCTTTTAAAAGAACTGTATATTCCTGTTGCAGCTGTGCTTATAGCAATAATAGTTGGTTCTATTATAATGCTTATTACAGGATTTAATCCTACAACAGCTTATATATCTTTATTTATAGGTGCTTTTGGTTCAGTTAATAATATTGCAAATACTCTTGCAGCTGCTGTACCTCTTATATTGACAGGATTGGGTGTAGCTATATCTTTTAAGGCTGGACTATTTAATATAGGTGCAGAAGGACAGTATTGGATAGGTGCAATAGTAGGTGTTTGGGTAGGCTATAGTTTTACTGGATTACCTTGGTATATCCACATACCTTTTGCACTTATAGCTGCGATGATAGCAGGAGGACTTTGGGCAGGACTCATTCCGGGACTTGCAAAAGCCTATACTGGTGCTAATGAAGTTATAACTACAATGATGATGAGCCACATTGCAATATATTTTAGCCACTTTTTGCTTCAATTTGGCCCTATGATGGAGAAGGGAGGAACAATTCCTCAATCTCCACGTATTAAGGAGAGCGCAGTTATACCATTTTTAATTAAGAATACACAACTTTCTTATGGAATTTTTATTGCTCTTGCTGCTGCAATTTTTGTATATTGGCTTATGTTTAAAACGACATGGGGTTTTGAAATGAGAGCAGTAGGATATAATCAAAGAGCAGCAAGATATGCAGGGATGAATGTGCCTTTGAATATGGTGTTTTCATTGGGATTAAGTGGTGCATTTGCAGGACTTGCTGGAGCTGTTCAGATGTTAGGAGTCCAGCATAGGCTTTATGACAGTTTTACTGCTGGATACGGTTATACAGCAATAGTTGTAGCGCTTCTCGCAAACAACAATCCGATAGGAGTTATATTTGCGGCAATTTTGTTTGCGGCTTTAGATACTGGTTCTCAGTATATGCAGCTTAATGCACAGGTACCGGGTCAAATGGCAGACGTTATTACAGGGCTTATAGTATTCTTCGTTGCAGCTCATAGAGTAGCAGAAGTTATTAAAGACAAATTTGCGAAAAACCGCAAAAAGGAGGCGCAAGCATAATGGAAATATTTTTAAATCCACAACTTTGGGCAGCTACTTTGGCGATGGCCACACCATTAGCATTACCTGCGCTAGGTGGTACTTTTTCTGAAAGATCTGGTGTTGTAAATATAGCGATGGAAGGTATTATGCTTATTGCAGCATTTTTTGCAGTTGTATTTGCTCATGCGACTGGTAGCGCTTGGCTAGGACTTTTAGGTGCTATGATAGTTGGGCTTATAGTAGCTTTGATTTTTGCGTGGGCAGCTGTAAGCTTAACGGCTAATCAAATAATTTTAGGTATGGCAATTAATATTTTTGCATCGGGTATTACGGCATACCTTTTAAATACGATGTATGGTTTTACAGGAACTCCTGTTGACACTCCTATGCTACCTACTATAGAAATCCCAGGCATTAAAGATACACCATTTTTAGGCCAAGTTTTGAGTGGTCACAGTGTAGTAGTATATTTGATGATAATAATTTTATTTGTGTCAGATTATTTTCTGTTCCACACAAATTTAGGTTTAAGACTTCGAGCAGTTGGTGAAAATCCTGAGGCGGCTGAAACAGCGGGTATTGATGTTATAAAATTAAGGTATCTTGGCGTTGCATTAAGCGGTGTTCTTTCTGCGATGGGTGGTGCTTACCTGTCAATAGGTGCGTTAAATAGTTTCATCCCTGATATGACAAGTGGTAGAGGTTACATTGCGTTGGCAGCAATGATTTTTGGTAAATGGACGCCTTTTGGGTCTTTTGGTGCTGCACTTCTCTTTGGATTCGCAACGGCTTTCAGCATGCAGCTCCAAAATACGGCATTTTCTAAGAATATAATCATGATGTTGCCCTATATAGTGACAATACTTGCACTTGTGGGTGTCGGTGGAAAGAGCGTACCACCTGCTGCAGATGGAGTACCATATACACCAAAGAAATAAGGTGATTTTATGTCGATGCTGCTACCTGAGAAAAAACCGCTGTATGAGCTTGCCTTAAGGAAAATGGAAGAATTGATAAAGACAGGGCAGTGGAAAGAGGGCAGCAAGCTCCCTTCTGAATCACAGCTTGCCAAACAATTTGGTATTAGTCGAGCTACTTTAAGAGAAGCAATGAGAATTTTAGAAGATGAAGGACTTATAGTGAAACAGCAAGGGGTAGGAACTTTTGTAAGGAGAAAACCCCTTATAAAGAGTGGCTTGGAAGAGTTATTTAGTGTTACCACTTTAATTGAAAGGCAAGGGATGGTACCTGGTACAAAAGATTTTACTGTATATAAATTGCCTGCTACAGAAAATGAGGCAAATCACTTAAAATTGAAACCAGGAGATATTATATATAAAGTAGAAAGGGTAAGAACAGCAGATGAGGTCCCGGTTGTGTATTGCATTGACAGGTTACCTCGAAGCATTGTAGGCGAATCTTTTACGGGATTTGAACAATCTGTGTTTTCTTACCTTGAAAGTGAACACTCTATTACAATAACCTATGCAGTTTCTAATATAAGAGTTATAAAACATGACCCTGTAGTTGAGAAAAAACTAATGATGGACAAAAATGATTCAATTCTTTTGTTAGAACAGGTGCATTACGATGAAAACAATACGCCAATCCTTTATTCTTCTAACTATTTTAATGCTTCTAAATTCGACTTCTATATTATACGCAAAAGAATATTATGAAAGTAGGTGTATAAAGTGGAATATAAAGATTATGAGAAGCTTGTGGAATTAGCGAAAGATGCAAGGGAGAAGGCCTATGTGCCTTACTCCCACTTTAAAGTAGGTGCATGTGTTCTTACTGAAGATGGAAAAGCTTACCAAGGATGCAATATTGAGAATGCTTCTTATGGTCTTACCAATTGTGCAGAAAGGACAGCACTTTTTAGCGCTTATGCAAATGGAGATAGAAAATTAAAAGCAATTGCTGTAGTTGCAGATACTGAAGGTCCTGTTTCTCCTTGTGGTGCATGTAGACAGGTAATGATGGAATTGGGTGGAGAAGACATGGTTGTTATATTGAGCAACATGAAAGGCGATTATGCTGTTGTCACTGTTAAAGATTTGTTGCCAGGTGCTTTTACCTCAAAAGATTTAGAGAAATAATACGGACATAAGTTCATAGAAGAGGTGGTAAAATGTTCAAAAGAGTCATACTAATAGTTTTGGATAGCGTAGGAGTAGGAGAATTGCCAGACGCTTATAAGTTTGGGGATGAAGGTTCAAACACCTTAGGCCATGTGACAGAAAAGACAGGTGTTGAACTTCCTAATATGGGGCGATTAGGGCTAGGGAATATAATTCCTTTAAAAAGCGTTCCTGAAAACCCTAACGCTATTTGTGGATATGGCAAGATGGCTGAAAAATCAGCAGGGAAAGATACTACTACAGGTCATTGGGAGATAGCAGGACTCTTTATTGAGAAACCTTTCCCTACTTATCCCCATGGTTTTCCTGATGAAATTATCAAGGAATTTGAAAAAAGAATTGGTAGAAAAGTTTTGGGAAATAAGCCTGCTTCAGGTACGGAAATAATAAAAGAGCTGGGAGAAGAACATGTAAAAACAGGATATCCTATAGTTTATACTTCTGCTGATAGCGTATTTCAAGTAGCAGCCCATGAGAATGTCATACCTCTTGAAGAGCTTTATAGAATTTGTGAAATTGCCAGGGAAATACTAAAAGGAGACCATGCGGTAGGAAGAGTCATTGCAAGGCCTTTTACCGGTACTCCTGGAAATTTTGTGAGAACAGGAAATAGGAGAGATTTTTCGTTAAAGCCTTTTGAGCCTACTATATTAGATATGTTAAAAGAAGATGGATATGAGGTTTTTGCTATAGGAAAGATTGAGGATATTTTTGCTGGGCAAGGAATTACTGGGAAAAATCATACGACAAACAATGACGAGGGCATTACAGCTACTATAAAAGCGATGGATGAAATTAAAAATGGGTTAATTTTCACAAATTTAGTTGATTTTGATATGTTGTATGGCCATAGAAATGATGTAGAAGGATATGCAAAAGCTTTGAAACATTTTGATAACAGACTTCCAGAAATTATGGAAAAACTCACAAAGGAAGATTTACTAATTATAACTGCTGACCATGGTTGTGACCCTACTACTGAAAGCACAGACCATTCAAGGGAATATGTGCCACTATTAGTTTATAGTCCTTTAATGAAACATGGAGTTAATTTAGGAGTAAGGAGCACATATGCAGATATTGCTGCCACAATAGCTGAAACATTCAGGGTTGGTCCTACAAAGCATGGCACATCCTTCTTGAAGGAATTACCTTTATGAGTGGGGGTATGATTTATGCGGATGTATGACCTTATAATGAAAAAGAGAGACGGTGGAGTTCTTACAAAAGAAGAGATTGATTTTATAATCTCTTCTTATACCAAAGATTATCTTCCTGATTATCAGATGAGCGCTTTGGCAATGGCTATATATTTTAGAGGAATGACGCCAGAAGAGACTGCACATCTTACTATGGCTATGGCTTACTCTGGCGATGTGATGGATTTATCAGCCATTAAAGGAATCAAAGTGGATAAACACTCAACTGGTGGTGTAGCTGACACTACTACACTAGTGCTTGCTCCGATGGTAGCAGCCTGTGGAGCGCCTGTTGCAAAAATGTCAGGAAGAGGTTTAGGACATACCGGTGGAACGATAGATAAACTTGAGTCAATACCAGGAATGAGAATAGAACTCAGCGAAGAGGAGTTTACTGACAACGTAAATAAATACGGCATTGCTATTATTGGGCAGACAAAAAATCTTACACCTGCTGATAAAAAGTTATATGCGTTAAGGGATGTTACTGCAACAGTAGATTCTATTCCACTTATTGCAAGCTCTGTTATGAGCAAAAAGATTGCAGCAGGTGCAGATGCCATAGTATTAGATGTGAAAGTGGGTAGAGGAGCTTTTATGAAAGATTTAGAAAGCGCCAAAGCCCTTGCTAAATTGATGGTAGATATCGGTAATTCTGTTGGTAGAAAAACTGTGGCGCATGTTACAAATATGGATTACCCACTTGGGCTTGCGATAGGAAATGCTCTCGAGATAATAGAAGCTGTTCAAGTTTTAAAAGGTCATGGTTCTAAAGATTTATTGGAAGTATGTATGCTTTTGGGTTCTGATATGCTTCAAATTGCAGGTGTTGCAAAAGACGATACAGAGGCGAGGGCAAAACTAAAAGAAGTGCTTGATAGCGGAAAAGCCCTACAAAAATTTAAAGAGTTTATAAAGGCACAAGGTGGAGATGAAAGAGTAGTTGATGATGTATCACTTTTACCACAGGCTAAGTATGTAAGACCTTGGATTGCTGACAGGAATGTATATATAAAAGACTTAATGGCTTTAGAGTTAGGTCTTATAGCGATGAAGTTAGGAGCCGGAAGGGAGAAAAAAGAAGACAAAATAGATTTAGCAGTTGGAATAATGTTAGGGGGAAAAGTTGGAGATATAATTAGGAAGGGAGAACCTATTGCGACGATATATGCCAATGATGAAAGCAAATTAGAGTGGGCTTTTGATGAAATCAAAAAATACATTCTCCTTTCAGATGAGCCTGTAGAAAGGCCGACATTAATATTTGAATAGTATAGTGTGCGATTCTTCCTTGAGAGGAATCGCTTTTTTGTATTAAAGTTTCATCAATTAAAGCCGATAAATATATATTGAGGTTTTCTAAATCCACTTTAGAAGGGGAGAAATGCAAATGGGAAAGACTATTCGTGCTCAACTTATACGTTCATTTGTAATAATAGGAATCCTTATTGCCATTTTAACTTTTACAATTAATGTAGGCCTTATTAATACTATTCAGAATATCGAAAATCTAAGAAAATATGTAGTTAATCAGGTAATCAATGTGTCGAATGCTCAAGTTCAAATTACAGTGTTAAGCGGTAACATACAGCAAACTTTAAACGATTACATGCATGGAAATGCGACAAATTTTTCTGTAGGAGTACCAATTAGTTCGATAGAGACGTATGTAAGTAATATTCAAAATAGTTTAGATGATTATAAAAACACAAAAAACTATGAACTCCTTAAAAAAAATTTATCAGCTATTAATGAGGGTATTCAAAACTTAAAGAAAGCAGTAAATGAATTACCTGAAAGGTATGACTCTGTTAATGATAGTGATAAAGTAGTAACTATTGGTTATTATTTGAATCACATTCAAAGCAGTTTAAATGATTTTAGTTCTACATATTCTCAAGGTTTTTTGCCATATTTCAATCAAATGATAGAAGACAATAAAAAGAATTTTTACGTATCACTTAGTATAAGTATTGCAATCATAGTAATAATTTTAATTTACACAGCTGTAATTGTGAGGAAGTTAAGGAAGTTTGCAAAACTTATAAATTCCGAAATTGATAAGGCAGTAAAACAATCAGAGGAAGTCATGAATTATGCCGTTGATATAAAAAACAAATCAGAAGAAAATACAACAAATATAACCTCATCAAAACAGGGCTTAGAAGATTTAGTAAATGGGATTAACGTAATTTCCGAAAATGTAAATGAAGTGGCTGATTCTATTACTAAGGTTTCGGAGACTAATGAGAATTTGTCACAAGTTTCTGATAAACTTATGAGAGACATGAATGAAGCAATGATGAAAATCAAAGAAATGGAAGAAAATGCACACAGGCAAGGAGAAGAAGTTAAATCATTGATTGAATCCTTACAAGAAAGTTTGGAAACTTCTAAAAATACTTCAAAACAATTGAATGAGCTAGAAAAAAGAATGGGTGGTATAAAAGATATTCTTTATTCAATATCAGATATAGCTGAGCAGACGAATCTTTTGGCACTTAATGCGGCAATCGAAGCGGCAAGAGCTGGAGAAAACGGAAGAGGTTTTGCAGTTGTGGCAGAAGAAATAAGGAAACTTGCAGCACAATCTACAGAAAGTGTAGAAAGAATAGGAGAAATAATAGAATCTCTTACCCAATTTACGAGGGAAACTGTTGATAATGTTATCAAAAACATCGATACTTCAACAAAAGCATCCATCGAGGTAAATAAAGTATTAGATATTTTTGAACAGACGAAAGAAGGGTTTGATAAAGTTTCTGATATTATTAGTGAAATTTCTGTTGCGGCAGAAGAAACAGCAGTAAGTTCTAACCAAACGCTGCAGGCTATGAAAAATGTGATGACAGCATCACAAAATATATCTGCACAAGTAGAAGAATTGTTGGCTTCTTCTCAGCAACTTTTGGCTGAGATAAATGTAGTAGATGAAAATAATTTGAAAAACCTTGACCACATAAAAGAACAGGTTGAATATACTGAAGAGCAAAAGGCTAATATGCAAAAAATTACGAATATAGTAAAACAGCTGTAGTTATTGACACCAACGGCTATATGGCTTATAATTTACTTAGACAGCGTGCGACTGGTTAAGGCATGAGCTGGTAAGGTAACTAATACCTTGCCAGCTTTTAATTTTTAGAGAGGAGGATTTTTATGAAAAGGATATTTGAGCTTACAATGAAAGACATTGAGAGAATGGACAAAAATACACTCATTGAAACAATCAAAACTTCCGAAGGAAGGACGGTAATGGCAGAGACTATTGTTACAGTTCCACCGCTTATCTATGGGGTATCAAACATGGAGCTTGCAGCGACTTTTGGCAGTGATATGATTACGTTGAATTTTTTTGACTTTCAAAAACCATTTATTTTTGGTATAGACGACATAGAAATAAACTTTTCAGCTGGACCTTCCGAAGTACAAAAAATAGTCGAAATAGCTTCCAAAAACGCAGAGGATTTTGACTATATTAAGAGACTCAAAAAGATAGTTGGAAGGTTTATAGGTGTAAATATAGAACCAGTTCCTGAAGGAGTAAAGCATGTAGAGGGACGAAAATTAAATAGAGAAAATCTTTTAAAAGCTAAAGAGTACGGATTTGATTATATCGTTATAACTGGGAATCCCAATACAGGGGTAAGTGTCAGTACGATAATAAAAGGAATAGAATTAGCAAAAGAGATTTTGGGTGAAAATATGATGATCATTGCTGGGAAAATGCACGGTGCTGGTTCAGGGAACATATATGAAGACAAAATTTTAAAGGATTTTGTAAAAGCAGGTGCTGACTGTGTTTTGATACCAGCGCCTGGTACTGTTCCAGGAATTGATTTAAATCTTGCGAAAAGGCAGATAGATGCAATACATGAGGAAAGTGCTTTAGCAATGACTACAATTGGTACCTCACAGGAAGGTTCACAAAAAAGCACAATAGAATTTATCGGAGTTCAATCAAAAATGGCAGGGGCAGACATACAGCATATAGGAGATGCAGGATATGCAGGAGTGGCACTTCCTGAAAACATAATGGCACTTTCTATTGCTATAAGAGGAGTAAGGCATACTTATAGGAGAATGGCATATTCTTTGAATAAGTAATAAGTATATACATTACCTTCTTTTAGCAATGGCATTATCAGAAACCTCCAATTTAAATGTATTTTTATTATTCCTTAACTTTAATTATAAATTATTTTTCAAATAATTCAATGAAAAACGAGGGTGTGATTTAAAGATATATGTGAAATTATCAATAATTAGTTATTGACAAACTGCAAAATAGATTATATAATATTTGCAAACGAATACTAAATTACGGCGTGTTACTGGAAAAGCAGGCATGAGCCGGACAAGGTATTATTACCTTGCCGGCTCTTTTTGTTTAAATGCCTGAAAAATAAAAATAAGGAGGTTTTTATATGAAGTGGTCAGCAAGTGTTCAAAAACTTGGTAAAGCCTTAATGCTTCCAGTCGCTGTATTACCTGCAGCAGCATTGCTTTTAAGGCTTGGAGCACCTGATGTTTTCAACATTCCTTTTATCATGCAGGCAGGTGCAGCGGTATTTGACAATTTACCCCTCATCTTTGCTATAGGTATTGCAATAG
>Ga0208430_10147_pt1 | contig 16044 bp, 25 predicted proteins | sample Wag42014_10_12_FD_187329 | JGI IMG/M metagenome (GOLD analysis project Ga0208430, IMG submission 187329) | Deep subsurface shale carbon reservoir microbial communities from Ohio, USA - Utica-2 Time Series 2014_10_12 (SPAdes) (version 2) ...
CTTTTGCAACGCTTGGCAGATGGTGTTGCTTAATAGATTAAGTGGGAGGATAAAAGGTAGCACTCAGTATCTGCCGGGTGTCTTTATCCGTTATCTTCTGCAGCTGACGGAAGTAAAACTATCAGCTCACCTTCTGAGTGGTGAAATTATAGTTTTCACCTTTGAGATGGTGAATGACTAAGTGTAGCCAAAATGGTAAGGCACTCCGTTTGGGACGGAGATATTGCAGGTTCAAGTCCTGCCGCTTAGACCATGGTGGCATAGTTTAATGGCAGAACACTAGTTTTGTAATCTAGGGATACCAGTTCAATTCTGGTTGTCACCTCCAAAATTAATTTAAAAAGTTTTCAAAATACCCTTGACTTATTGTTGGTTGGGTGGTATAATTATAGTGTAGGAATAAAGTTTAATAGCCAGCTAGCTTCTATAGGGCGAAAGCGGTTACCATGAGCCGTTGCTGGCTTATTATTTTAATCATGGTAAATACTACATGGAGGTATTAAATTAATGTATAATTCTAAAAAAGTTTCAGATTCAGATGTTGAGTTGGTTTGGGAAGATTATAAGTCTATTTTTGAAGAATATTATGAGCCAAGAAAATTTACAGCAAAAAGAAAAGGGAGAATCAAACAAAGGCTTAAGGAATTTAGTAGATCTGAATTGAAAAAATCAATGCTCGCTATTGCTGACAATGATTATATGGTTGGGAATAATAAAGATAACAGATTTTATGCTAAACCAGAATATTGTTTTAGAAGTTATGAAAAGGTTGAAGAATGGTTAAATAAATTTGAAGAAAATAAAGAAGTTAAAGAGGAAGTTAAATATAAACAAAATGAAAGTTTTAATGAAATACAAAAAAATTATAAAGATGTAATTTATAATTTAAAAAGTTTAGATTATCAAGATTATTTAAAGACTAACCATTGGAAACATTTCGTTGAAGAGTGCAAAAAGTTTTTTAATAATAAATGCCAAATTTGCGGGGACAAAGAAAAATTGCAGGTTCATCATAACAACTATAAAAATAGAGGTAGAGAAACTTTTAATGATGTAGTTTTATTATGCAAAGATTGCCACTCAAAATTTCACAATGGTGGTGATCACCAATAATGAAAATATTAGATTTAAAGAAAATTAAAGAAGGTGAAACACCAACTAATCAATTTATAATTAGGAATAAAGACTTATCAGCTAATGCTAAAGTATTATATGCTATAATGAAAGCTATTCAATCACAGAATTTGTCAGCTGATAATGATGAGTTAGCTTATTTATTGCCAGCTAAAAAAGAGGAAGTGTTAGCAGCCAAAGAGGAATTAAGAGAAATTGGTGTGCTGAAAGCTGGTGTTATAATTGACTAAACAGATAGAATATGAAGAAAAGTGGAAAGCTAAAGGTTATACTAATATTAAAAACCCGGTGTTATTTGATGAATATTTAAGTACTAGAGCTAAGATAATTTATTTTCAGCTGTTAGCAAGGGATTTTAATGGTGATAAAATAAGTTATCCTAATCAAAATACCATTGCTGAAGAAAATGGTGTTACTCCTAAAACTATTCAGCGTACTATGAAAGAACTAGAGAAAGCTGGATTGATCGAAATTAAGCATAGATATAATAGTAGCAACTTATATATTATGAAGGATATAAGCGAGAGATATCCTCAATTTAAAGGTAAAAAAGAAGAGGTTGAAGTTGTAGATTATTATGCAGGTTTGAAATAAGACAAAAATGTCGCATATAACAGACAAATATGTCGGGTATGAGTGGACAAAAATGTCGGACTAATAACTAAAAGTGAATAACTAAAAGTTAATAAAGTATTAGTTGGACATTTAAGTCCTATTTCATACTTAGCAACATAATAAAACACAGACTAGTTGATTTAGGATTGGCACATTATAGTGAGGTGGATTAGATGCAAAAAATAATTAGAGATGATATTGCAAATTTAGATTATGTTAATTGCCCGAATAAAATTAAAATTTATACTGATAAAGGCAATTATAATCTTGGTGAAGCGGTAAATATAAGCAATAAATATTTATATCAAATTATAGCTTTTAGAGAAAAAGAAAATGTAGTTGAAATTATAGCTGAATTTGCTGGGAAATACAAAGTAAAACAAGAATACAGAGATTTAAATATTTCAGTAACTATTAATGGTGAAAAGATAGCTAAAGCCATTAGGCTGAATAAAGATAAAAATTATAAATAATTAATATAAGGAGTGATAACATTATAGAGTGAGGTGGATTAGATGCATGATAAAAGTAGTTTATTGAGATGTTTTAGATATGCAGATGAAAATAACATTGATCACATTTTAGTTGAAATTAAAATTGAAGATTATCCAAAAAAGGAAATAATATTAATTAAAAATGCTAACTTTGGAAAGAAAATCAGATATTATATTGAAAATTATACAGAAGAATTAAAACTTAAAAATAATAATGATATACAAATAGTTAATTTTTATTCATTTAATAAATGGAAGATTTTAGATTAACTCATAATTAATATAACATTACAAGGAGTGATACAATGATTTGCCGAGATTGTGGGAAAGATAATAGAAGTGGGAAAATTTATTGCGAGAAATGTAGTGGGCAACTTTTCAGAAGGCAGTTGCAAAGACACGCATAATTATTAGATGATATGATGTAAATTTAAGGATGTTTTCTTAATTGGAAGTGTCCCTTTCTATGCAATTTTTTAGAAAAGAGGTGGTGATATGGAATTATACACAAAAAAAGAAATTTTAGATGATAAACCTTCCAGCAGCCAAGTTTTTATTAGAAATGATGGTGGATTTAATAGTTTAAAAGAAGATTGCAAATACAAAATAGATAGTTATGTTGCTGAATTAGATATAATTTATTTAATAAAAGTTTAGAATTGAGGTGGTGATATGGGAAACAAAGCTCATAGAAAGATTTGCGGTGCTAAAGCTAAAAGCACAGGCGAAGAATGTAAGTTAGTTGCCGGATATGGAACTTCTCACTTAGGCGAAGGTAGATGTAAATATCACGGTGGTGCTTCAACTGGTCCGAAGCCAGAGAATATGAAGCAGAATAAAAACGCTGTTTCCACAGGCGAATATGAAACTATATGGATGGATACTTTAACAGATGAAGAACAGCAATTATTACCTAAAGTTAAGCATGAAGTTATAGATTTAATTGATGATGATATTAAGTTGATTGAGATTAGAATAAGAAGGATGATGCAGAGGATAGCTGATTTAGCTGATGTTGATTACGCTATTGTTGAAAAATCACATAAAGAAGGTATAACAGCAAAAGGCGAAGTAGATTACACTGTTACCAAAACAGAGGCTACACTTGACAAAATACAAAATATTGAAGAGGCATTAACTAGAGTGCAGGGCAAAAAGACTCAATTACTTAAGTTGAAATATCAAGTTGAGAATGATGAAGCTCCAGATAGTGTAGATGTAGATGTTTATATCGATGCGATTAGAGGTAGAAGTGAGGAAGTATGGGAGGGTGATGAATAATGGATATAGATGAATTAACTGTTGCTATTAAAACTTGTGATACACCGACAAAATTTATAATAACTAAGAATTCCAATAAAGGTGATATACTTTTTAATGATGAAGATTTAATTGCTGAAATAGACTTAACAGAAGATGAATGGATATGCCATAATGATTATAAAATACACGCATTTCAAGATGGCAAAGAGGTAACAGAAGGATAATATTATATAGTATATATACTATATAATAAAGTAGGTGGAATATGAGAAATAACAAAGCACAATTTAAGTTTCAACCTTTTTCAGATAAGCAAGTTAAACTACTTAGTTGGTGGATGGATAATTCACCACATTCTGATAAGGATATAGTTATTGCAGATGGTAGTATTAGAGCAGGTAAGACAGTTGGAATGATTTGTGGATTCATTGATTGGTCCATTGCTAATTTTGATAATCAAAACTTTATCATAGCGGGTAAGTCAATGGGAGCTTTAACAAAAAATGTGCTCAATCCTATGAAGAAAATATTAAATGCTAAAGGTTTAAAATTTAATCACATTCGATCAACCGAAGAGCCACGCATTGAAATTGGCACAAATTATTACTATTTATATGGAGCTAATAATGTTAGCAGCAAAGATACATTACAGGGATTAACAGCTGCTGGAAGTTTTGCGGATCAGGTGGAATTGTTTCCAGAAAACTTTGTTAATGAGATGGTGGCCCGATGCTCTGTTGAAGGGAGTAAGCATTGGTTTAATAGCAACCCTGATTCACCTTATCATTTCCTTAAAAAAGAATGGATAGATAAAGCTGAACAGAAGCACATATTACATTTACACTTTACAATGGAAGATAATTTAACTTTATCACAAAAAATTATTGATAGATACAAGAGAATGTATAGTGGTGTGTATTATGATAGATATATTAGAGGATTATGGGTCGTCGCAGAAGGATTGGTGTTTCCGTCCTTCTCAAAAGACAATGTAGTCGATAAAGTGCCAGATGATGTTAATATAGTTGAAGAGTATGTGGGCTGCGATTACGGAGCAGCTAATCCAACTGCATTCGGTCATATAGGCGTAGGTAGCGACAATAGGATGTATTTACTTAACACTTATTATCACAGCGGTAGAGAGGGAACTGACAAGGCTAACAGTCAGTATAGGAAAGACTTGCAAAACTTTATAATTAAGCACGATATTAATCCTAAATGGATATTTATTGACCCTTCAGCTAAAAGTTTCAGAGTTGAGTTATATCAGCATAGAGATGAGTTTCCTATTTTCAGAAAGATATATAAAGCTAATAATAGCGTTAATGAGGGAATAGAGAGAGTTAGCAACTTAATCACACTTAATAAATTTCAAGTGTTAAAGCATAATGATAAGGCTCAAGAGGAATTTCATTCTTATCGCTGGGATGAGAAAGCAGCTGCTAAAGGAAAAGATACTGTTATTAAAGATAATGACCACATCATGGATTTAATCAGATATGTAGTTAATAGCACACCGAGAGTTTATAAGAGATTGATACACTAGAGAAAGGTGGTGAAACATTTGCAACAATGGAATAAAAAATATTTTAAATATCATGAAAAATTCAGCGAATACGCTGCGTGGTGGAGTGGGTCTTCTGAAGAATTATTAAACTACTACTTAGGAGTTGACACTTATCAGCAGTACACAGTTAATGATTACAATTTAGAGAAGCAGGGTTTATTCTGGGAGAAGGATATTCACAACGATAGGTCAACAATGTTACATGTACCAATAGCGGGTGATATTGCTTCAACATCAGCCGATTTCTTATTTTCAGAAATGCCAGATGTGAAGATACCAGAAGCACACGAGGAAACAGCAGAAAGCGGTGCAGTTGATGCTCAAGATAGACTTGACACTATCATTGAAGAAGGCGATGTGTACAGCAGATTACTAGAAGGAGCTGAAACTTCTTCAGCAATTGGAGGCGTTTTTGTTAAGTTAGACTGGGATGCCGATGTAAAAGAATTTCCTATTCCAATAATGGTACAGCCTGATAATGCGATGTGGACATTTAAGTGGGGATTTTTGCAAGAAGTGAAATTCTTCAAAGTTATTGACCATCCCGACAACAATGTATATTATCGTTTAGTTGAAACTAGAACAAAAGACGATAATGGTAAAGGTGTAATACTTAATGAGTTATATAAAGGTACAATGACTAATTTAGGTACTAAGATTCCACTTGAGCAACATCCAGATACAGCAGGAATGGAAGAAGTTATTGAGCATGGACTAGACAGCCTATTAGCTTGGTATGTACCTAATAAGAAGCCTAACAGGTTATGGAGGGGTTCTGCATTAGGAGAAAGTGACTTACAAGGTATAATTGGCTTAATGGATGCTATTGATGAAACATACACTAATTGGGTAAGAGATTTACGCATTGCTAGAGGTAGAATTATTGTACCAGAGTATATGCTAGAAACTGATAGCAACGGAAACTTATATCACGATATAGACAAGGAAGTATTTGTAGCACTTAATCAAGGGCCAGCAGGAGAAGAAAATAACTCTATTGACAATGTGCAGTTTGACATTAGAGCTCAACAGCATTATGACACAGCGAAAGAGTTAATGAAGCAAGCATACAGCGGTGCAGGTTATTCTCCAGCTAGTTTTGGCTTAGGAGATAGCACAAATAATGCAACTGCAACTGAAATCAAGCAACAGCAGAGTAAATCATTTAAGACTTCTGCTAAAAAGGCTAAGTATTGGACTTCTACATTAGAGGATATGTTCTATTGGTTGCTGCAAGTTGACAATTACGCTTTTGGTAATAATAATGCAGATTATAAGGTGCAAGTTAATATCAAGGATAGTGTTCAGACTGATCCGATGCAGAAAGCTGACAGCATTAACAAACTTGTGCAAGCTAAAGCAATGAGCATTGACACTACTGTTAAACAGATACATCCACAATGGAATGAAAAGCAAGTTGAGAATGAAGTTAATCGCATAATGCAGGAAAATGGAATGGCAGTCAATGAGCCAGACGATTTGGTTTAGAAGGGGGTGATTAGATGTTATATTGGTTAAAACAATTATTACCTTTAACTTATCGCTCAACTTACAGAGATGGGGAAGGCAATAAGCACTTTACAGTTTGGAATATGTGGTTTGGAAAGTGTTTCAATATTGATGATATAGTAGTTGGTGATTAAATGGCTAAAATAGATGATTTAGTTTAGAAAGGGGTGATTAGATGATATTCAATAAAGGCGATAAAATTATTTTTGATGGTCATAAAAGAGAATGTATTTGTGCTGATGAAGACACAGCTGTATTCGCAACTTTTACGCCTCATTATCATAAACTAGAAGGAAAAGACAAATTTGAAAAAGATGATAATGTAATATGCTATGATAATATGTTTGCTGTTTCTAACTTAGATGAGCATAAAGATTTAATTAACTTCGAATTTGTTGGTGGTAAATTAAATGGCTAAAATAGACGATTTAGTTTAGAAGGGAGTGTTAAAAATTTCTAAATACAGAAAAAAACCAGTTGTAATTGAAGCAATCCAATATCATTATAACGAAAATTCAGCTAAGTTAGAAAGTTTTATTGATGATGAGAGTTTAGGTTATGGTGAATTCCAATATTTTATTGAAACATTAGAAGGGGCTATGAAAATTAATGATGGAGATTACATTATCAAAGGTGTTAACGGAGAATTCTACCCTTGTAAACCAGATATTTTCCATAAAACCTATGAAAAGTGTGATTAAATGGCTAAAATAGATGATTTAACATTAGAAGTAGGACGTGTTTATGCTCAAGCCGAAAGAGATATTATTCAGCGGATTGCTAATAGGTTAAAAAAAGATAAGAGCTTATCAATCGAGCAATGGGAAATTAGAAAACTAAGAGAATTGCAGACTTTGAGGAGTGGTATTGAAAAACAGATAGTTGCTAAGCTAGACAACTTCAACGATAAAGAATTGCAAAAGATTATACAGGAATTATATAATCAAGGCTCAAAAGATGCTATTGCTGATTTGCGAAAAGTATATAATATTAATGAAATAACAACTGATTTTGGTAAGATTGATGAAGCCACAGTTGCTAATTATACTAAAGCGCTCAAAGATAATCTACAAGGCACACATCTTAGAATAGTAAGACAGGCTGATGATGTGTACAGGCAGGCGGTGAGTAGAGGTGTAGAGACTGTACTGACTGGAAGTGGTACAAGAATTGAAGGCTCTCAAAAAGTATTAAATGAGTTTGCTAACAGAGGTGTCACAGGCTTTGTTGATAAAAGTGGTAGGAGTTGGAACTTAAAAACTTATTCAGAAATGGCCACAAGAACAGTATCAGCTAGAGCTAGAGTTGATGGAACGCTTAATAGGTTTCAACAAAATGGTGAGGATTTGGTGGTTGTATCAGCACATGCAGAAAGTTGTCCGATATGCGACCCGTGGGAAGGTAGGATATTAAGTATAAGTGGCAAAAGTGAAGAATATCCTTCTGTTAGTGAAGCAGAAGCTGACGGCTTATTCCATCAAAATTGTAGCCATGGGCTTACATTGTGGGTAGAAGGATTGACTACTAAACCAGAGCCTGTTGATAGCACAGATAATTATCAGCAGCGGCAACAGCAAAGGTATAATGAAAGACAAATCAGAAAATGGAAACGCAGAGAAGCAGGCGCTATGACAAAAGATGAAGCTAGAAAGGCTAAAAATTATCGCAAAAAATGGCAGGACAAACAAAAAGAATTTATCGAAGAAACAGGAAGGTACAGAAAATATGAACGAGAACAGATTAAAACTGCTAGATAAAAATTACGTTTCATCCGCGTTAGAGATGTAAAATTTAAGGAGGAATTATAATGGCTGATGAGAAAAAAGTAGAACAAAAAGAGGTAGAAAGTGTTGAGGAAGCGACAGCTGAAGAAGTCGATAAAACAGAAAAGGAAGATAAAACTCAACAGAAAGAAGTGGATAACACAATTCCATATGACAGATTTCAGCAGGTTATCGAAGAAAAGAATGAGTATAAAAATGAATTAGAAAAGTTAAAGGATAAGCTGGCTGAAATGGAAGATCCAGAAGAATTAAAAAAAGAATATGAGAATAAGTTAGATGAGATTAGTCAAAAGTCAATCAGAAAGCAAAAAGAATTTGCAGTTAAAGAAGCTGCATTAGCTGAAAACGTCAACAAGAAAGCGTTGAATGATTTTGTCCAAGTGGCAGACATCGACAGTTTAGAAGTTGATGATGAAGGCAATGTGCAAGGTGTGAAAGAATTAATTGCAAAAATGAAAGAAGAAAAGGATTACTTTTTCCAAAAAGGTGAAAGTAATAGCAGTAAAACGGCAGGTAGTTTTAATAATGGCAATGATGACACAGGCAATGATAGCAATGAAGATTGGGCCAAAAAAATGGCTGATAAATTTACATTTTAATTAAAATTATAAAGGAGAGATTTTAAATGGCTAATAGTATTGCACTAGCAAAAAAATATACAACTTATTTAGATGAGGTTTACAAAAGAGGATTAACTTCCGACGTATTGAGCATTCCACAAGAATTAGTTAGAAATGGGCAGAATGCAGGCGAAGTATTGCTTCCTAAAATTGCATTAGATGGTTTAGGTGACTATGACAGAGCGACAGGTTATCCTACAGGTTCTGTTAACTTTAGCTGGGAGACTCACGCGTTGACACAAGATAGAGGTGTTGAGTTCACAATTGATAGACAGGACAACTTAGAAGCATTAAATAGCGTATTTACATTTACTGCTGGTCAATTTTCTAAGCAGGAAGTTGTGCCAGAATTAGATGCTTACAGATATGCTCAAATTGCTTCTAAAGCAGGGACAGTTGTTAATGCCGACTTGGATAACACAAACACAGTAGAAGCTATTGATGCAGCTATTGTTAACCTTGAAGATAGCGAAGTTAACAAAGAAGGTATGCGTCTATTCATGACACCACAAATGTATTCTAATGTTCGCAACTCTGACTTATTCCAAAGAGATGTAATGGATATTGGTGACAGAACATTTGATACTTATGATAATATCCCAGTAGTCAAAGTCCCACAAGGTAGATTTTATACTGGAATTACACTCAACGATGGTAGTACTACTTTTGGATATTCTGCAACTACTGGTGGAACAGATTATGAACTTAACTTCCTGTTAGTGCACGATGCAGCTGTACTTCCAATTGTGAAGCAAAGACAACTTAAAGTATTTGACCCAGATACTAACCAGAGCACAGATGGATGGTTAATGCAGTCTAGAGTATATCACGACATCTTTATTCCAGATAATAAGACTGTTGGAATCTATGCTCACACAAAAGCTACAGCTATAGTGTAAGGGTGATAATTAATGAAAATTAGAAGAGGCGGTGTTACACGGCACGTGTCAGAGCGTGCCTTTGACACCAAATTCAAACAGCAAGGATATGAAATTGTAGAGGAAGTTGAAGAGAAAGAAGAATTAGCAGATAAAACAGTTGATGAATTAAGAGAAATTGCTAAAGAAGAAGGATTAACTGGTTACTACAAATTAAATAAGGATGAATTGACAGCTGAAATTGAGAAGGTGAAGTAAATGAATGTAGGAGAGACAATATTAAAACTATATAATTGGATTAATGGAGAAGCAATAACAAATATAGCAAATGGTAGGAAAGCAGTATTAACTGAAACTCAATTAATAGAATCTCACTTTTCAGAAGAATATACAACTGTACAGACTGATACAGCAATAATCACACCTTCTGCTGGTAATAGACTAATTATAACTGATGTCGCTATACACACTAATGCTACAACTGGAGTGGTAGAGTTAGATTTAGACGGCGCAAAAGTCGCGAGGTTATATTCAAGTGTTAATAATCGTTTTGCTCCACAAGTCAAAAGTGGAACAGGCGCAGTTGACCAACCACTAACATTAACTACTACTACCGGAACAAACAAAGTATTTGTGTCGGTTAATTATATAGAAATTGAAGGTTAGGTGATAAAATGGCATATGCAACATTAACAGAATTAGCTGATTATCTAGGTGTGTTAGAATCAGACCTACCAGACGACGCTAATAGGTTATTAGAGAGAGCAAGCGACTTGATAGACTATTACACATTAGGTAGGATAATTGCCGGAGAAACAGCATCTAAAGCTACTGTAAGGCAGTATGAATGGTGGAGTCAATTCGATGAGTTTAATACACAGCAGTTTTTTTCTGAAATAGAAATTGGCCCTTTTTCAGCAAGCAACAGAGGGCAAAATGCAGGTGGTGGACCGCCGGAGTTAGCACCGAGAGCTAGACAAGTGTTATTTTTGAGTGGTTATTTGTATGCAGGCGTTGATATACGATGAAGCTACCAAAATCAGCACAACCACATACAGTAACAGTTAAACCATTCTTAGGTGAAGGTGCTTATGGCCCACAATATGGTGATGAATTTGAATCAACTGGATATTTTGTGCAAAAAGAAAGTTTAACACGGGATGATGAAGGCAATGAAGTTGTAAGTGGTAGTCAATACCACACAAGTGATGATATAGAATTAAAGCAACAAAGTGAATTGGCTTTTAATAACAAAATTGAAACAGTAGTAACTACTAACAAATATTATAATGCTTTTACTGGTAAATTATCAAATGTTGAGGTGATGCTCGAATGAGAATTATCAGTAGCATTAGAGAGGGTCTCAACATTGAGAAAAAGTTTAAAAAAGCTGCTGAAAAAGGTTTGTGGCGAGGTATGGAAGGCGTTGTATTAACTGAAGCCAATAAACTTGTACCACACGACGAAGGAACACTTGAAAAAAGTGGTTTTATTGATGCTAAAGGTTTAGTTGCAGCAGTAAGTTATGACACCCCTTATGCTATCAGACTGCATGAACATCCAGAATATAATTTCAGAGGCGGAAGAGAAGGTAAGTGGGTAGAAAAAACAATTAAACGCAAAGATGTGCAAGATAAAGTTTTAGAAGCTATTGCACAGGAAATTAGAAAAGAATTGTAGGTGGTGGTATGCTGCAAAGTGAAATAGCAAGATATTTAGATGCACAAGGAATATTAAATTTTGATGAAACGGGATTAACCGGTAACACTTTTATTGATATCCTACCCGCTGAACCAGATGAAGCAATCGCTATTTATAGAAGAAGTGGAACACAATCTGATAGCAAGTTACCTTATGACAACGCAGGAATACAATTTATTGTTAGGGGTAAATATGATCCGAGAGTACCACTTCAATTAGCACAGGATATTTATGATGAGTTGCATGGTTTCTCATCTGATAGGTTTGAAGATGGTGGCAAATGGATAGTAGGATGTATAGGAACACAATCTGGGCCAGTTAGACTAGGGCAAGATGAAAATGGTAGAGCAGAATACAGTTTAAATTTTAATGTTGATTATCAGAATAAAACAAAACAGAGGAGTGAATATTAATGGCATTAGGTAAAGTATTAGCTAAAGAGTTTACATGGGAAGTTGATGATGGTACAAATACAGGCACATATGTAGAAATTGGTGGATTAAATAATGTTTCATTATCACCAACTAAGAACGATGCAGACACAACTACTTTTGATGAAAATTGGGTATCACACTTAGTATCTACTAGAGGATTAGAGGTAACATTAGAAGGATTATATATTGAAGACCCAGACACAGGTGGTAGAGATACAGGACAGGAACAAGTTGAAGCAGCAATCGCAGAAGTTGGTTCAGCAAGTATTGTACCTTTCCAAGTAACTTCTCCCGGCGGAACAGTAATTGGATTTAACGCTAGTGTTAATGGTGAGCCGTTTGGTATGGGTGGAGGTGGAGGGAATAATGATGCAACTTCCTTCTCATACACATTAACAGTTAGTGGACAACCAACAGTAGCATAAGGAGGTAAATAAATGGCAACTTTAACTTTGCAAAATATAGAATTAGCTGGGTTAACACCAAGTTTTACAGCGGCAGATGTTGCAGGAGATACATTTGCTAATGATGGTGATGTAGTATTATATGTCAAAAATAGTGACGCTTCTCCACACGATGTAACACTAAATGTGCAGAAGTCAATTAACATTGGCGGAATCGATATAACATTAACCAACCCAACAGTAACTGTACCTGCTAGCGATGAAAAAATAATTGGTAGGTTTGATAAAAGTTGGTTCAATGACACAGATGGAAATGTAACAGTAGATTATGATGGTGTAACGAGCGTTACAGTAGCAGCATTACAATTTTAAATTAAACTTGGAGGGATAGATTATGAGTAATAAGTACAAAGATTTTGATGAGTTTTTTGCAGAAAAAGATAAGGATGAAATAACATTTAAATTTGCAGGTGAAGAATATAGTGTGCCAGCTTCAATGCCAGCTATTATTCCAATAAAAATGGATAGGCTTGCCAATGAATATGGCACAGAAGCAGAGATACCTAATGAGGAAACTTATTCATTGATGCTTAAATTGTTACCTAAAGGCAAACTTGAAGAATTAGCAGAAGATGCAAGTGTTGATGAATTAAATGAAATACTGATGTGGATAATGAATCAATATTCACCAGCAGTAGAAAATGATGAAGAAGATGATGAAAAAAACTAAACAACAGCAAGCCTAATGTGGCTAAATTCTGGCTATATATAGAGTCAGATTTCCAGAGGGAGTATAACATCAACTTAGCTCAAGAAGTAGATAATATGACGAGTAGAAGGTTTTTTACACTACTTTTTGGACTAAGCTCAACCTCTATGTATTGGCTTGCTATGCAAAACAATAAGCAGGATATTAATGATCCAGAAACAGCAGAAAGAACACTCATTAGAGCATTCAAGAGTGTAGGAAAGTAGGTGAAGTTATATGGGAATGAAAGTCGGTGAATTGTACGCAGTAGCCGATGTTAGAGATAAGCAGTTTAACACTAAACTTAGCAGAATGAGAAAAATGTTAGGCAACAAAGGTGCTTTAGTTGGTGCAGCAGTTGCAGGTACAGCAGCAATAGGTGCGGCATTTTCAGCAGTTGCAGCAGATGGCATTAAACAATTTACTGGCATGGAAAAACAAATGTCAGAAGTATTTACATTGTTACCTAATGCTTCAAGTGATGCTAAAGAGAAAATGATAGACGATATGCAGGAATTCAAAATGGAAATGGGTACAACTACTGACGAAACAGTACCAGCTTTGTATGATGCTATTTCAGCAGGTGTCCCAGAAGATAATGTATTTGAGTTTCTTAAAACAGCACAAAAAGCTGCTAGAGGTGGAGTTACTGATTTAAACACAGCAGTAGATGGATTAACAACTGTTATTAATGCTTATGGTAAAGAAGTGGGCGATGCTGAAGATGTATCAGATATATTATTTACTACTGTAAAAACTGGTAAAACTACAATGGATGAATTAGGTTCTAGTCTATCTGATGTAGCACCAATTGCAGCAGCGGTTGGAGTTAATTTTGAAGATGTAGGTGCAGCGTTAGCAACAATGACTGCTCAAGGTGTACCAACAACAGAAGCGACTACTCAACTTAGACAAGCTATGAACGAGTTGTCAAAAGAAGGTACTAACGCTTATGATGTATTTAAAGATGTAGCGGGTGTAGCATTTACAGAGTTTATTGAGAATGGCGGAAACCTGCAAGAAGCTATGGTATTAATGGAACAAGCAGCAGAGGATAGCAATACTAAAGTACAAAACTTATTCCAAAATATTAGAGGTGGACAAGCGGCATTAACCTTAACTGGTAGTGGTGCTGAAACATTTGCGGAAAACTTAGATGAAATGCAGGATAGAGCAGGTGCAACTGATGACGCTTTTAACACAATGATGGACACTTCAGCAACTTGGCAAGAGCGATTAGGCTCTGCGATAGAAGTAGTTAGAGAGAAAGTAGGTGAAGAATTATCTCCTACATTTGATAAGTTAGTTAAATATCTTGTTGAAAATATGCCAAATGTAATTGAAAAAATAGAAGGTTTAGGTGAAAGATTAGATTTTGTTACAGAAAATATAAGTTATGCTAAAGAGGCAATAGATATATTTTATCAAGCATTAAAAACTTATATGACTGCTGGAGTAGATGCAGTAATCATATTAGCCGATTCTTTTGGAATAATTAAAGATTCATTAGATATTGTGGTTGCTCAAATAGGTAAAGGCACAATTGGAATGAGTTTATTTTTTGCTAAAGCAATAGATAAAATTTTATCGCAAGCTAGAAGATTAGAAGGTTTACCCGGTGTCGGTGATATGTTTAAAAATATTGCAGATAGCTCTGAAGAAGCAATTAACAAAATGGAAAGTGATCAAGATAAATTAAATATCAAAATAAAGAAAAATACTTTAGATATGGAAAAAGGGTTTAGCAACTTAAAAGAAAGCGTTACTGATTTTGGGAGCAATGCAGTTGATGGTTTTATGAATACTTATGATGCTGGCAAAACTTTATATGAAACGATTGTCACAAACAACAATGCTACAACTGAATATTCTCAATCTTTAGATGAATTAAGGAGAAAAGGTGTTAAAGCATTTTCAGAAATTAATGCCGAAGGAAATAAAGTTAAAAAAAATTTAGGAGACGGAATTGACACAGGTGGCGACAGCGAAGAGTCTACCGATACTGGTTCTAGCGACTTCACTCAAACAGGAACAATATTTGAAGGTTTTGTGCAAAAAAGTGAAGAACAAGGTAAAAAAGGTGGAGAAGCTTTTGCCAGACAATTTAACGGCAACTTAAATAGCATTGATTTAATGTCACCAACTGAAGAAGCTATGCAAGCACAAGCTGACTATATATCAGAAATGAATGCTGAACAATTAGCAAAATGGATTAAAATACAAAATAGAAAGTCTGAAATTAGACGTGCTAAACACGAAGAAAGAATAGAATTTAATAAAATGTGGGGACAACGTTTATTTGAACAAAATGCAACTGAAATGGAAATGTTAATTAAAAAGAAAGAAAAAGCAATCGCTGAAGCAGAAGAAAAGAACGCTGCGACTTGGGCTATTGAACAATTTTATAATAATAAAATAGACGCTTTAGAAGCAGAAAATAATCAAAAATCTATTGAGAGGTTTAATCAAAGGTTTAGCTTTATTAAAGATGGATTTGCTAATACATTCTCGGCAATTTTCAAAGGTACTAAAAGTGTAACAAAAGCGTTTGACGATATGTGGTCTAGCGTAATTGATAAAGTTATGGACAAACTTGCTGAAATGGCTGCCTCAAAAGTATTCGGATACATTACAGGTGGCGGTGGAGGCGGACTTCTAGGTGTCGGTGATTTCTTTGGTGGTATTTTCCACAACGGTGGTACAGTACCCGGTCCAATCGGGCAAGAACGCTTAATCTTAGCGCAAGCAGGCGAAACAGTATCCCCAATAGGCTCAAACACAGGCTCTAGTGGTGGAGGATACAGCACAGCTAATATAAGTGTTAACTTAGATGGAAAAACCATCGCACAAGCCGTGAAACAACCCTTAGTAGACACAATTAGAATAACAGGAG